>Ga0208879_1000651_pt1 | contig 35199 bp, 32 predicted proteins | sample Knorr_S15_td_Bot_FD_185605 | JGI IMG/M metagenome (GOLD analysis project Ga0208879, IMG submission 185605) | Marine microbial communities from Southern Atlantic Ocean transect - Knorr_S15_td_Bottom_ad_5009_LV_A (SPAdes) (version 2) | ecosystem: Environmental > Aquatic > Marine > Oceanic | place... | reverse complement strand
TATTTGAAGCCACTATACAAAGCATCGTTATCAGCGGGGGACACTTGTCCAATTTCATAAAAAATAGCTGATTGAACTGCTTTAAAAACTCCTTTTTCAAAAAGAAATTCAAAAGGAGTTGAACTCTCTAAATAGTATGTCCGATATTCTAATATGTAAATTTTATTAAAAAAAGTCTTGCATTGCTAATAATACTGTCATATAGTTTTTTTGCTGAGCATTTTGCTTGGTGTTGTGTGATTGTTAGTTGAGGTTAAAGAGAACTGCTTGAGTTTCTTCTTTGGTTCATAGGGAACCGCTACCTTCAATAACAATCAATTTATGTTAATCTCTTGTTAATGAGGTAATATGAAGAAAGTAAAAAGAATCGTCAGTATGGTACTAATGATAGGTATGTTCAGCGGTACTGCATTATCTGCAACAGAAATCCATTGGTGGCACGCATTTAAAGGTCGCTTGGGGACACTACTGGCGGAACAAGTTGACCAATTCAACGCAGCTCAGAGTGATTATAAAGTTATTCAAAATCGCAAAGGTAATTATTCTGAAACACTGAATGCTGGAATTGCAGCTTTCAGAGCAAAAAAGCATCCACATATTTTAATGGTTTTCGAGGTAGGAACAGCGACCATGATGGCTGCTAAAGGTGCTATAAAGCCTATGTATAAGGTGATGTCAGAAGCTGGAGTTAAATTTGACCCAGATGGTTTTATCGGTCCGGTCAAAGGATACTATACTACTACTACAGGAGAAATGCTTTCCATGCCTTATAATTCATCTACTCCTGTTCTCTGGGTTAATAGGGATGCATTTAAAAAAGCTGGACTCAATCCTGACATGGATTTATCAACCTGGCAAAAAGTTGGAGCTGCTCTTGATAAGTTAAAGTCCTCTGGGAATAAATGTCCTTTGACAACTGCTTGGCAAAGTTGGGTCCATTTAGAAAACTTGTCTGCATATCACAATGTTGCTTTTGCTACAAAAGAAAATGGATTTGCAGGAATGGATACTGAATTGGTATTCAACGGTCCAGTACAAATAAAACACATTCAAGCTATGGGCAACTGGGCCAAAGAAGGAAAATTTATTTATGCTGGTCGCAGGAATGAGGGTGGTAAAGCTTTTCGAGCTGGTGAATGTGCACTTTATACAGAATCATCCGCTGGTTACGCTGGTATAAAGAAAAATGCAGAGTTCGATTTTGAAATACGGCATTTGCCATATTGGGAAGGTGTTAAAGGTGCACCTCAAAACACAATTATTGGTGGTTCTTCTCTATGGGTTTTGTCTGGGCATAGTACAAAAGAATATAGGGGGGTTGCAGCTTTCCTTAGTTTCCTTTCATCACCAGTAATTCAGGCTGCCTGGCATCAAAATACAGGTTACTTACCAGTGACTCTTGTAGCAAGCCAAAAAACTAAAAAATCAGGTTTTTACGATTCTAACCCAGGGACAGATATCGCTGGAATCCAGATGACTCGAAAAACACCAACTTCTGTTTCAAAAGGACTTCGTCTGGGTTCTTTTGATCAGATTCGAGGTATAATTGACGAAGAACTTGAAAGTGTTTGGAGTGGTAAAAAGACTGCTAAATCTGCTTTAAATAATGCGGTTAAGAGGGGTAATGTCCTGCTTCGCAGATTTGAATCTTCAAACCGCTAGTTAGTATTTTTGTGGGGACTAGAAAATGTCCCCACAAATGTTATATAGATTTTGATGGAAAAACGTGTTTATTTTAAGGGTTGGTTCTTACCTGCTCTTCTCATCACACCTCAATTATTGATCACCGCTATTTTCTTTTTTTATCCAGCAGGTACAGCAATTTGGTGGTCCCTGTTCAATCCAGATCCATTTGGTCTCAGTACAAAATTTGTGGGTTTTGCTAATTTTGATTACTTATTTGCAGACTCATATTACAAAGAAAGTTTTTATACCACTGCTATTTTTTCTTCGCTGGTCACATTATTTTCGATGGGAATTGCACTCTATCTTGCAGTTCTTGCAGACCGCTTGATAAAGGGAGCTGGGATCTATCAAACATTATTGATCTGGCCATACGCAGTTGCACCTGCTATAGCAGGTATTCTTTGGATGTTTTTATTCGATACTCAAACAGGCCTCATATCATGGTACTTGGGTTTACTAGGTTATGATTGGAACCACCTTTTAAACGAAACGGAAGCAATGGGACTGGTCATTGTTGCATCTACATGGAGTAGGGTGAGCTATAATTTTTTGTTTTTTCTAGCAGGTCTACAAGCAATTCCTAGAGCAATTATTGAGGCAGCAGCAATCGATGGGGCACGTTTCTGGCGACGTTTTTGGACTATAATCTTTCCACTATTGTCACCAACTACTTTCTTCTTGGTTGTGATGAATATTGTGTATGCATTTTTTGACACTTTTGGTGTCATTCATACAATAACCAAAGGGGGACCAGGGCAGTCGACGACAATACTTGTTTATAAAGTTTATTCAGATGGTTTTGTGGGTCTTGATCTTGGGTCATCTGCTGCACAGTCAGTTATTTTGCTAATTATTGTTGGTCTTTTAACAATTCTGCAATTTAAATTTGTAGAAAAAAAAGTACATTACTGATTTCAAAAATGGTTGAAAACAGAGGATTAAATTACTGGCTGACACATGTCGGCCTTTCTTTTGGTGTCTTAGTATTATTTTTCCCACTATGGTTAGCTTTTGTAGCTTCTACAGTTACAAATTCTGAGATAATTCATCCTCCCATGCCATTATGGCCTGGTGATCAGTTCTTCGTCAATTATGGGAGGGCTTTAATAGAAGGGGACAGGGGCCAAACTTCTGCCTCAGTTGCCAGAATGTTATTGAATACCGTTATTGTTGCAATTGGTATTGCTGTGGGGAAAATAGTTATATCATTTACTTCAGCGTTTGCGATCGTCTATTTTAGATTTCCAGCACGTAAATTTTTTTTCTGGATAATATTTCTTACTTTGATGCTTCCAGTTGAAGTGAGGATTCTCCCTACCTATGAAGTTGTTGCAGGTTTTGGAATGCTGAACACCTATTCAGGATTGATATTTCCCCTGATAGCTTCTGCTACAGCAACCTTTCTGTTTCGTCAATTTTTTATGACTGTCCCTGATGAAATTGTTGAGGCAGCTAGGATTGACGGAGCTAGGCCGATGCAGTTTTTCATTGATATTTTAATACCTATCAGCCGTACAAACATTGCGGCTCTTTTTTTAATAATGTTTATATATGGCTGGAACCAGTATCTTTGGCCATTACTAATGACTACTGATCCATCTATGAATACAATTATTATGGGAGTAGAACAAATGATAGGTGGTCAAGATGATGTGACACCTTGGCCAGTAGTTATGGCGGCTTCAATGATGGCTATGTTGCCGCCTATTATCGTAGTTATTTCTATGCAAAATCTTTTTATTCGTGGGCTAACCGATAGCGACAAATGAAACTATGTCAGGTTTAATTCTAAAAAATGTTAAAAAATCTTTTGGTAAGGTTAAGGTCATACATGGCATTGACTTGGAAGTAGAGGAAGGAGAATTCATTGTAATAGTTGGACCATCGGGATGTGGGAAATCTACTTTATTGCGAATGATAGCAGGGTTGGAAAATGTTACAGATGGAGATATTCTGATTGATAATCTAAAAGTTAATGATAAGGAACCCATGGACAGAAATATTGCTATGGTGTTCCAGAATTATGCTCTGTATCCTCATATGAGTGTTTTTAATAATATGGCTTATGGACTAAAAATAGCTGGTTTACCAAAGTCTGAAATTGCCGAAAGAGTTAGGCAAGGAGCCATCATGTTGGAACTTGATGGTTTACTGGACCGAAAACCTCGAGAACTATCTGGTGGGCAGAGACAGAGAGTTGCTATGGGGCGTGCAATAGTAAGACAACCTGTGATATTTTTATTTGATGAGCCTCTATCAAACCTGGATGCTAAGCTGAGAATTCAAATGCGTATTGAAATTAAATCATTGCAACGGAGATTGGGTACAACTTCTTTGTTTGTTACACATGATCAAATTGAGGCAATGACATTGGCAGACCGAATGGTGGTTATGAATGAGGGCGTGGCTGAGCAAATTGGCTCTCCTATGGACGTTTTTCAGAAACCAGAAACAGTTTTTGCTGCACAATTTATTGGCAGTCCTGCGATGAATATAATCAAAGCAGTCTCTGAAAGACAAAGTCTAAAACTTGTTAATGGTACTTCACTTAAATGTTTAACTCAATCTAATGGAGATGTTTTGGTTGGTTTGAGACCAGAAGACCTTAAACCAGATAAAAAAGGTAAAATTGTTATGAACGTTAAATTGTTTGAACCGATAGGTGCAAGTACTATATTACATGGTACTTTAAACAATTCAGATACCAAGATTGTCTCAGTGGTTCAGGGTTTATTGAGCCCAAAGGATAGGCTCTCTGAAATGAGTTTTAGTATTTCTCCCGAGGCTATTCACCTTTTCAGCCGAGACACTGGTAAAAGGATAGTAAATTAATTATAGTTCATGTTTATTATTATGGAATAAAATTGCAATAGAAGTCTTTTGAATTAGTATTTTATAATATTTTATCTCTATTCTCTGGAACAGTTCTAATTCTCATTCAGTTCTCACAGACATTGCATACCGACAAAAATCTAAATAGTTAAATATTTAAAAAGTAATCACTACGTTTTGAACCTTAGGTTAGACTTAGTTTTGACTGGGGACTTTTTCATCATGTTCCATAAAAAATTTCTATTAGTTCTTATACTTTGTGGGTTCGTTATTCTTTATTTAACGATCCCTAATAACATCTTTGCATCTCAGGAAAAATTGGTGATAGCACATCGTGGGGCTTCAGGATACATCCCAGAGCACACCTTAGAAGGCGCTGTATTAGCCTTCGCGATGAAGGCAGATTTTTTGGAATTGGATGTGGTTATGACTAGTGATGGACATCTGATTGCCATGCACGACCTGACACTTAATGCGACTACAAATGTGGATGAAGTATTCCCGGATCGCTCAGGTACTAATGGGAAGCACCTTACAATGGAATTCAGTTTAGCAGAAGTCAAAAGGCTAAGAGTTCATGAACGTTCAAATAAAAGAGGATCAGGGCCAGCTTTCAAGGGGAGATTTCCATATGAATCGCTACTTTTTGAGGTTCCTACTCTTGAAGAAATGTTACAACTCGTGAATGGGTTGAAAAAAAGTCACGGTCGTATAATGGGTTTATATATTGAAATCAAAGGTGCAGAGATTCATCGTCAGTACAATCTGGATCCTGTAGCTGAACTATTGGCTATCCTAGAACGATATGATTATCTTGAAGCCACAGATCCTATCTGGATTCAGTCTTTTGACGCAGAAGTTTTAAAAACTTTGCGACATAAACACAAAACCAGACTCAAACTGGTACAGTTGATTGGAGAAAACAGTTGGCGCCTCTCTGCAACTGATTTTGATTATTTAAAAACAAAGACAGGACTGAAAGAAGTGGTAGGATATGCTGATGGCATTGGTCCCTGGATGAATCATGTAGTGACCGGAAAAAACTTGGCAGGGGATTTAAAAATAACTGGAATAGTCAGTATTGCGCATCAACTCAATCTCAAAGTTTACCCTTACACCATGCGGGAGGATCGGTTGCCTGATTATGTCGAAACGTTTGAAGATCTGCTGAATATTTTTTTTAATGTGGTTCAAGTAGATGGAATCTTTACAGACTTTCCGGATCAGGCTGTGAAATACCTCGAAAAGACTTCCATCAACTAAAGCTTTCCTACCAGAAAGAAAGGCTGAAGTGTTCCCCACACGTGTGGGGATGTACCGGCATTTGTCCCTTCTCGTCATGCGGGGCAAATTATTAGGTGTCCATAAAGGTGTCGATCAGGCCCAATCAATCACACCGTTCCATAAGTTCGAACCATAGCCCCCCAGTAAACACCTCCCTACGCATCAATACATAAAGTAGTTAGGCGCATTTATGCCTAGAAGCTTCCTCAGATGGCGCCACCAGTCAGACACCCCTCCAAGTAAAATCCCACATTCTTGTAAAACAAACCGATTGATGTTTATTTTTCTTAACAAAAAATTAAAATTCAAAAGTACTAAAATGCTTTTTGAGGCGTTTTTGGATGTTTTTCTACTGGTTTTTTAGGTCTTTTAAATAATCATCTTTTTTCCGACGTGATCATCTAAATAATTCTAATAATATCAACTAGAAACTAATCTTTCTAAAAATAAGACAAACGAAAGTCCTACTATAGAAGAAAAGGATTACATTAATTATTATCTCGCCTCCTAAGCCATTTATTGATATTTTCATTGGCAAGGAATATCGTTTGTCATCATTTTCTAATAATTCACAGAATTTAAATGTTTTAAAAATGGAAACTAGTTTGAAATTTTCTCTATTTAAAAAATATTTATTATTATTATTATTATTAATATTAACATTAATGTTTTTTGTTTGTGGTAAAAATACTTTTGCAGTAGAGCCATTTTTATTAGATGCAGGGATGCTAGAAACTATACCTCCAAAAAACTTAAAATTTCTAGAAGGGCTAGATCATGCCGTCCCTTTTGAAGTACTGGAGAATGCTGAATGGGCTGAAAAACTATTTAATGCTCAATCTTTGGTTGATGGTTACTGGGTTAAGTTTGTTGTAAAAAACAATTCAGAATCAAATGTCATAGGGATAAATCACAATTGGAATATGGAAAAAAAATTATATGTAAAAAATTCATTAGGGTTGAAAGAGTACCCATACTGGAAATACCAAAAAAATGTTTTTGTAGGACAAGAGCATATTGGAGCACAATACAGGATTTTAATGCCTCAAAATGAAAATACCATAATCTATGACTTCTTCAGAAGCAGACCATTCGACCGTTACATGGCTATGGTCAATGGACTTGATCGCATGACAATAGGATTATGGGAGGATGTTAGGTTCAGGGAGCTAGTTCGATTTTCAAGTAATATTGGATTCATTGCTGTAGCTCTATCTTTTGGCATATATTATTTTTTCATTTATCTTGTTTCGAAAGGTGATTATCTTTGGCTTTCCCTTTCACTTCTACAAGCTACTGCAACCGTTTTTTTTACACAATCTAATGGTATGTATATGGGGATTTCTCGATGGCCTGCAATCAGTGAAATGCAATTTGTATTTCAGGGGTCACTATTTTTATTTTTGATAATATTTTTTAAGCAAGCACTAAATCTAAAGGGAAAATATCCAAGAATAAATAAATTATTTTTACTCGGGATCACTTTCTATTCATTAATAATCATTCTCAACTTTTTCACCTCTTTGAATTGGCCGCATGAAGAACAATTTAACTTATTAAAATATCCTCCCGATAATTTAGGACCCGGAATTGTGAAGTTCCATTATATAGTCATACCTTTTGCAGTACTGCTTATACTTTCAATTGTTATTTCTTTTATCTTGTGGAGAAAAGGAGATTCTTCAGCAGGGTACCTATGCCTTTCATTTATTTTGCCTTTTTTGACATTACCTTTGGCAGTAGCAACATACTTTATTTTTGATGGGTTTAATTGGATATTTATGCTGGTAGTGTCTTCTTCAGCGGGGATCCTTTTTTTGTCTATGTTTGTCACCTTTGGTTTTGCTGTTGCGCAAAGCATGAACGACTTGAAGAAGTTTGCCCTGGAACAACAAATGCGACTGACGGAAGCTTATCAACGTTTCGTACCGAAACAGCTTCTTACAAACCTAAACAAGGAAAGTATCCTTGACGTTCAATTGGGAGATCAGGTTCAAAAGGAGATGAGCATCCTTTTTTCTGACATTCGATCATTTACCACGCTTTCAGAATCGATGTCGCCAGAAGAAAATTTTAGATTCGTCAATACATATCTTAGCAAAATGGGCCCAATTGTAAGAGATAATCATGGCTACATTGATAAGTACATTGGTGACTCCATCATGGCACTTTTTGACAGATCACCTGAAGACGCTGTGAAAACTTCTGTAAAAATGCTTGATACTCTTAGAGAGTATAATAGGGAAAGAATTCAGGAAGGACACGATCCTATTCGAATTGGCATAGGGGTAAACACAGGGAAGGTGATGTTAGGGACATTAGGGGAATCTGATCGGATGGAAGGCTCCGTAATTAGCGATGCCGTAAATCTTGCTGCGAGGTTGGAAGGTCTTACTAAGCTATACAAAACATCATTATTATTAAGTGAAGCAACGCTTTTAAAGATAGAAAAGAACCTTTTTAAAACTCGTTTAATAGACAAGGTTGCGGTAAAGGGTAAAGAAATACCCGTAATGGTACACGAGGTTCTGAATGGAGAAGTAGCAGAGCTAATGGATGAAAAAATATCTACCCTTACTAACTTTAATAAAGGTTTTGACCTATACCAAAATCAGCAGTTTGAAAATGCCTTGGCGTTGTTTACAAAATGTCTTGAAAAAGTTCCTGAAGATGGTGTTGCAGAACTCTATGTTGAACGCTGTCAAAAAATTATCACTAGTGGATGGGACACTGAAACATGGGATGGAATTAACTACATGGATCACAAATAAGACTAACAATAATTTGATTTCATAAACCTGTGCAGACAAAAAATTCAATTTTATAAAAGATATGTATATTAAGAAATTTATTCTAGTTATTTTAAATTCATTTTTTTTGTTAGCTTCATGTTCTCAATTTGGTGAGAATCCGAGTGGAGATCATCTTGATAAAATCAAAAAATCACCTAACTACAACACAGAAGAAGAAAGATTCGAAAACCGAATAGAGAATATGTGGGATCAGATGAGTGAAAAAGACTCTTTTTGGGCTAATCCCCAAAAAAGGATCTTCAATAATTATTTTTTCAACTCTGCACAAACAGTTCCTGAAGTTGAACTGCCAGAGGTTAAACCTCCAAACATAAAAGAATTCATGCAGTCCACCGAAGGCATCAAATTCATTTGGTTTGGACACTCCACTCTTTTGGTCAATATAAAAAATATTATAGTTCTGATAGATCCTGTTTTTTCTGTAGCAGCCTCTCCTGTAAGCTTTATTGTTAAGCGTTTTCAACCACCAGTTCTTGAACTAAAGGATCTTCCTAGAATAGATTACATCTTAATTTCCCATGATCATTATGACCACTTGGACATGGAGACAGTGATTTACTTCAAGGAAAAGGATGTAAAATTTATTACTCCTTTAGGTGTAACTTCTCATTTGAAAAGATGGGGCGTACATGAATCAAAATTGTTTGAAACAGATTGGTGGGGCAAATTAGAATTTGAGGGTATTACTTTTGTTTGTACCCCAGCGCAACATTTCTCAGGTAGATTTGCCACATTTTCTAGTTTCAAAACTCTTTGGTCTTCCTGGATAGTTAAAACTGAATCTAACAGCTTTTACTTTAATGGTGATTCTGGTTACGATATTCATTACAAACAAATTGGAGACAGTTATGGACCATTTGATTTAGCCTTTATTGACAGCGGGCAATACAATGAAAGATGGCGAGAAGTTCACAATATGCCTGAAGAAGCAGCGCAGGCTGTTCTGGATCTAAAAGGCAAAGCCATGGTTCCAATTCATTGGGGGATGTTTAATCTTGCAATGCATGATTGGTTTGAACCAGTTGAAGAGAGTGAAAAATATGCTAAAAAATATGGAATTAAACTAATGACTCCAAAACTTGGTCAATTAGTGTCTACGGAACGTCAAAATGTCTTTGAAAAATGGTGGAAGGATTTAATTGATAAATAGGAAAGTAATTACCTGTTGGTGGTATAGTTAATATCTGAAATTTTAAATATATTTTTGATATGGTAGTTTTATTTTTAATATTAAAAGGCTGAGCACCCCAAGAGTACTTCTCCAACTTCAAATACTCTCACTGATATCGTATTCGGAAACAGTACCTTCGTGGCAGTGGTAAGTACCGGAGAGACCTTAACCTCTTCGGTGTGAGTAACCCCCACTAATTCTTCACAGTCAGACACCCATACTCAAACTACCATGTCCATACTTGCAAAGAGCACAGTTCTGAGATTATTTCTTGACCACTTTCGATTTTCCTATTAGCCTCACAGTCTAGTTTCTTTTTAACCTTAACAATGAGAATCACTATGACTTCATACGCTATTAATAAAATTTAAAATTAACAATGACTTTTTTGAATGGGAACAAGCTTTCTATGGCGCACAGCTTTTGGCAAGGAAAGCTGGTATCATTGAACTCTTTCACGGAATGACCGAAGACGACCATCAAACCTTCTTTGTACTGGCTCATGTGCCTTCAAAAGAAGCTATGGATAAATTCTTTGAGAATGCTGGCGAAGAGGTTGCTAAGTCAGGACATATTTTAGAGTCAACTGAGGTAACAATGTTAACTAATTAGCCACCGCAAGAAAAAGCCACTACACGCACGAGAAAAACGGAAGGGGATCATTTTTTGTGGGAAATACTGTTAATAATTTAGAAAATCGGCTATTCTAAGCTGATGATTTGGGGGTATAATGGGGGTATATTTGATCAACAAATTTTGCAATACCTGCATTATCAAGGGATAAAGAAAATTATAAGCTATGCCTAAAAAGAATAGAGAACTATCAAAATGATTGAGTTAAAAACAATTATTTTATTTATTGTAACCGCTATTGCGGAAATTGTTGGATGCTATCTTCCATATCTATGGCTTAAACAAGATAAAAGTGCTTGGCTTTTGGTTCCGGCTGCGATCAGCTTGGTCTTATTTGCTTGGTTACTGTCTCTACACCCAACTGCAGCTGGTAGGGTATATGCAGCATATGGTGGGGTTTATATTTTTGTTGCCATTATTTGGCTCTGGATAGTCGATGGTGTTACACCAACTACATGGGACATTGTTGGTTCGCTTGTCACGATTACTGGGATGACAATAATAATGTTTTCATCAAGAAATGCATAACAGTCGCATCAAAGGCGACGTTTGTACGGAGGAAAAGAAGGAAAGATTAAAGGCACAGAAACTTAACAAAGAAAAAGAGAAAAAGGAGGAACTCAGAGAGTCGACCACATTCCAAACAGTAGCTCAAGAATGGTACAGCAGACAATAGACCTTGGGACATCATAGATTTCTACACCCATCAAAACCAACTCCATCATCTCTGTGAGCAACCCCCACTAATTCTTCACAGACAGACAATCAACACAAAGATTATTCACGATTGGACAACCGTCAAGTCTGGTGCAGATAATAGTCCGACCAAAAGTGTAACTAAAGTGACACTAAATCTAAAAGAGGTCGTAGTGGGGATTATGATTGGAAACGACTTGTGACTAAAAGTATTATGATTGCAGAAAATTTCAGCACTTATCAAAGTAATCACTCACTAAAATCCAAAGAAATTGGTATTTTATAATGATGGGAAACAATTAAATCTTATATCTCAAATAACTAAAAAGAATGGTTCAAATGTCCAGTAGTCAAGAGGTTCTATTTTTAAGGAATGAAAATGAAGAATACAAATGGTTTCAGGATGGTGATGAAGATAAGGATGGAAAATATGTAGGGGAAATTGAATATGGAGAACCAAACGGTCAAGGAACCTACACTTTATCTGACGGATACAAGTATGCAGGAGAATGGAAGGATGGGAATGAACATGGACAAGGGTCCCTCACTTTACCTGATGGGATGAAGTATGAGGGGGAATTTAAGGATGGGAAACCTAATGGCCAAGGAACTGAAACTTATCATGTTGGGGGAACTTTTGTAGGTGAGTTTGAGGATGGAAAAAAGGATGGTCATGGGACATTCTCTTTTCCTGATGGAAGAAAATATGTGGGGGAATGGAAAGGTGGAAAAATAAATGGTCAAGGAACATTCACCTGGTCTAATGGAGAGAAGTTCGAGGGAAAATTTAAGGATTGGAAATATCATGGTCAAGGAACCTACACTCATCCTGATGGAAAAAAGTATGAAGGAGAATACAAGGATGGGAAATTTCATGGTCAAGGGACATACACTTGGTCAGATGGAACAAAGTATTTAGGGGAATGGAAGGACGGGGTATTTCATGGTCAAGGAACCCTCACTTCACAGGATGGAAAAAAAGAGGTAGGTGTGTGGAGAGAAAGTCAACCTTGGAACAGCATAGAATATGACAAAAACGGAAACACCATTGGAAAGTGGGTGAATGGAAAACTTTATTAATGAACCTCCTAAAACCAACCAATTAGGAAATCCTATGAGACATATTTTAACACTTACTTTCTTCTTTTTAAGTTTTCCGTTTGGGATTACTATTTTTCTTATTCCTTTTGTTTATATTCTAACTTGGACATTTATAAACTATTACGAACCAACTGAACTTCCATTGTGGGGAATAGGTTCTAAGTTTTACGTAGGATCCTTAATTTTCACTTTCATTATTATAAGGATAGTCCTTGAATGAAACATCTACTCATCCTCCTCTCCCTCCTTCTTCTTTCTTCCACTCTGTTTGGTCAAGAAACTGGTGTTCTTTATCAATATGAAACTTCTTCTGGTTTGGTATGGAAAACTTTTGGAGATGGTAAAGTCCAACCAAAGTATAAAGGTGAAATAAAGAATGGAAAAATGGATGGATTTGGAGTTTTGATTTATCCGTATGGTGGGAAAAGTGTAGTTGGTGAGTGGAAAGATGGTATGGAATGGAACACCAAACATCGTAATAAAGATGGAAAACTTATTTGGAATTTTGAAATGGAGAAAAATGGTCTAGTAACAATAACTTATCCAGATGGAGACAAGTATGTTGGGGAATACAAAGATGGGAGAAAGAAGGGTAAAGGAACATTTACTTGGTCTGATGGAAAAAAGTATGTTGGGGAATACAAGGAGGATTTAATGAATGGTCAAGGTACAATCTCTTGGTCTAATAGGGAAAAATTTGTAGGGGAATGGAAGGATGGGAAACGGTGGAATGGAACATATTACGACAAAGAGGGAAACATACATTCCAAGGTTGTGAATGGAAAGGGACAGAAATAACTTTCCATTAAACCAACCATCAATCATCTCCTGTGATTGACCCCACTAACTCTTCACAGTCAGACACCGTCCAAGTAAAATCCCCCTCACATTGTAATCCCAACCTATTTATGTTACATTTTAGGTTCTACTAATAAAACAAACAGTATTATTTTACTTTTGAAATTGAGGTAAAAAGGGGGCGCCCTTCGATACATCTTTTTAACTAACAGAAAAGGAAAGAGAAAGAATCATCATGGGAGAAAACACCTACCTCAGGCCGAGCTGGGACGAATATTTTTTAGGATTGATGGATGAGGTGGGCAAACGCGCAACCTGCGACAGGGGCCGCAGCGGATGCATCGTGGTCCGGGACAAGCAGATCGTCTGTACGGGCTATGTTGGTTCTCCTCCGGGATTTCCCCATTGTGATGAGGGGGGACATTTGATGAAGAAGGTCGTGGAGGAGGATGGCACGTCCCGGATGCATTGTGTGAGGACCATTCATGCGGAACAGAATGCGATCTGTCAGGCCGCCAAACACGGGATTTCGCTCAAAGGAGGCACCTTGTACTGCAAGATGGAACCCTGCCGCGTCTGCGCGATGCTGATCATCAGCGTGGGCATCACTAAGGTGATTGCCAAAAAAAAATACCATGCAGCTCAAGATACCCGAGACATGTTCCAGCAGGCCAGGGTCGAATTGGTCGTGGTTGAGGATGAAGTAGAGCAGTATTCGGGTCAGTATTGAAAATAGTAAGCAAACAATTTTGGATAACTACAATACAAAGAAGGTATGACTCAAGAGAAGCAAATAATAAAAATAGTATTACCAAGGGAAAAACATTGGGTCGGAGATGGATTTTATGTGAGTTCAATTTTTTCAATGCACTCTGAGGATAATAAACATATCAGCCCTTTTTTATTATTGGATCATGCTGCTCCTACATACTTCCCTCCTACAGATCAAAAGTTGGGAGTAGGTGAGCACCCGCATCGTGGTTTTGAAACAGTAACTATGGCTATCAAAGGAGAAGTAGAGCACAGAGACTCCAGTGGTGGCGGAGGGAAGATAAGCACCGGAGGAGTTCAATGGATGACTGCAGGCTCTGGAGTTGTTCACGAAGAATTCCATTCCAGAGATTTTGCTGAAAAAGGGGGTGAATTTGAGATGGTTCAACTTTGGGTAAACCTACCAGCAAAACATAAAATGACAAAACCCAGATACCAATCTCTTGATAAAAAAGATTTGCCCATTGTTCGACTTCAGGATGGAACAACAAAAGTAAAGATTATTGCTGGTAATTTTGGCAGTTCATTTTCACCTGCCGAAACTTTTACAAAAATAAATATTTATGAGGTGGAAGGTCATCAAAATTCTGAAGTTAAACTAAATTTTGATGATGGTACGAACACTTTAATTCTTCAATTGGCAGGAAGCTCATTTATTGGCGATCAACATTTAGATAAAGGGTATCTTGGAATATTTAGTAGAAGTGGAGTTTCAATAAATTTAAAAACTGCTGAGGATTTCAAGATTCTGATCTTAAATGGTGAACCAATCGAAGAACCTTTGGAGGCATATGGTCCTTTTGTGATGAATACAAGAGAGGAGTTGATAGATGCTTTCAGGGATTTTCAAGAAGGAAACATGGGAAGCTTGGCTGAGTAGACCATGGTTTAAATGCAATTTGCCTCTAAATCACAAATAAAACTGATAATTTTATATTTTTCGAACTACATTAAACATTTCTGAAACCGACTTATGTGGAGAAGAAGATAGAGTTACCTAATAAGAAAAACCCCCATCATCTCCTGTAAGTAACCCCCACTAACTCTTCACAGTCAGACACCCTCCAAGTAAAATCTTCACATTCTTGTAAAATCCACCACAACATCAAGAAAAACAATTGACAAACTGCAATTTAAGGACTACTGTTCGCAAACTATACGGGATTAGTTAGTCAATATCTTGTGACGATTCTGTAACTAAACTTTTTCATCTAAAACAAATTATACAAATTGTAAAACATTGTAAACAACAAAACATGAGGATATCAAATGGTACTAATTGACAAAGTACCTTCTGAAGGAGAGCAAAATGAGGAATTTACGAAAATTATGAAAGAAATTGAATCAGCTTTTGAATTTAAAAAAGAACGTGCCATGGCACATGATCTTTTTGTTTCCCCAGATATTAACCAAAAAAAGTGGCAAAATTTCAAAATTGCAGCAATTAAAGAATTTGCAGGCATTTTAGATACACCGGTATATTTTTTTAAAAATGAGCCTTTGGTTCTTATAGAAACTACTATTTTTTATTCGTGTAAAAAGGGGTTAGCTATTTTTCCAGAATTTATTGTTGTAATTCGTCATAATCTTTTGATGAATTTAATTTAGGACTACTTAATGAACAAGAAATAATTAAAAATAATATAAAAACTTCTATAAACCAATCTTTTGTAAACAATTTAAAATAAAGATCCTTCATTTTAGGAATTTATGAGAGATGTATTGTGATATAATCATATTCTAAACCTCCTAGACCATCAATCTCACTTTATTATTTTTTGTAATAATCTAACGAAGTATTAAATATATTCTATAAAAGAAAATGATATTATGAAATTTATATATCCAAATATTATTTTTTAATTTTTAAATATATAAATTATGAAATTATTTTTCAATTATATGTCCACAATTTTTACATTTTATAATCTCAGAACTTTCATGTTCAGAAAAACCTGATGCTAAAATCGCTGTTGGTATTGCAAACAAACCTACACCAAAGATGGCTGATAAAGAACCAAAAAATTTACCTAATGTCGTGATTGGATAAAGATCTCCATATCCTACGGTTGTAAGTGTAGCTACTGACCACCACATTGAAGACAAAATACTACTAAATTTTTCTGGTTGTGCTTCGTTTTCTGCATAATATATCCCCACAGATGTAATTGTTAATAAAGAGATTAGTATCATTAATGAAGCGAACATATCATCTTTTCTTTTTTCAAAAATCATTAAAATCTTATCTAATGATTTAGAATATTGAAAACTTTTAAATAATCTTAATATCCTTATTATCCTGAGAATTCTTAGAAAAAGTAAATTATTTGACATGAAAGTTAAGTAAAACGGGAGAATAGCTATTAAATCAATTAAACCCATAGGAGAAAATATGAATTTTATTCTTCCGTATTTACCACTAAACCTTTTTGATGAAGTACTGGTAAACAATCTTAATATATATTCAATTGAAAAAACTATTACTATCGTAGTTTCTATTAAATATAAAACATTATAATAATTATCTCTTATATTTTTTTCAGTTTCTAGAATTAATGTAATTAAAGTTATTATAATCAACGCCATAAAAAAATAATCAACGAATTTACTTAATCCTTGATCATCATCATGGTATTCCATCAAATTCCAGATTTTATTTTTCAAATTCATGTTATTTTTTTAAAAAAAAATATTATTTAATTCAAAAATCCCACCGATCACATAAGCCATAACAACTTGGCTTGACCAGTTGTGTATCGGAGTAACGATTGGTTTGCTTCTGTCTGCTGCATTTACAGCAGACCCAAAAAAAGCCACTTTCAGGAATTCCTCTGGATTGTCTTCCTCCTGTGATGCCTTCTCCACTGCCTTCAGCATCAGTTCCATCGGTGACAATGGGGATTTCGGTTTGTCTTTTGGCATCGGCTTCTCTTTTTAGTCTGAAGATTGGTTTTTTGACGAATTTGTGTTGCAGTCCATAATCAATATGTTGCTCACATTTGGCTATGGCAGGGGGGTGGTATGATCACTCAAAACAGTCTGAAAAATGCTCTGTTTTATATGTACGATAACCGTAAAAATCGAACATATACCTTTATCAAACTGGTGTAATATCCCTTGCAAATGCCATTCTTTCACCTTCCCATCTGTCAATGATAATTGCAAGTTCTTCCGGTGTCATTTCAGCTAGACTTTGCTCATAATTCCGTTCTGTCTCTGAGTGCTTCCCAATGTCCCCTGCAAGCTCAAGAGAAGTCCTAGCTGCAGCAACCCTAGCACTAGCTGGAGCCTCAGTATCTTCCATCACATCTTTTAAAGTCTGTACTGATGTGGTTGCAAGTTCAGTTTGATAGACCTTGTTTCTCTCTTGCCGGATTTTAGTAATAATCCTTGGTGTACTTGTCAAAGTATAGGCACTTTGCCTAGGAGCGGCAAACCCTGCAAGACGGGCAGCCTCTGTACGATTTTTGCCCTGCTGTACGAGGTAAAAAATGAAACTGCTCTGTCTGTCTGATAATTGAAGTTGAGCCATATTAAATCCTTCATAAAATGATTTATGAAACTCTATTTATATTATATATATTAAATCATAATAAGTACGAAGTTTCAAACTTGACTGGTATTCTTTGAAACTTGGAAATGAAAAGTGTGGAAATTGTTGTCTGAAGTAAATGGAATAAAGATGAAGGATAATGATTGTGGTGGGAGAATTCTCTAGGTACAATTAATTTAGGTGTCCATATAGGTGTCCATCATTCCGAAAAAGGTGTCCATATAGGTGTCTATAAGCCGTAACACTAAATAGAGCTTGGTAACACTACAAACAATACAATAGATTGATATTGTTACTAATAATAACATTCAATAATAGAATATAGTAGTCTAAATAATTCTATTTTTCAGGTTTCCTAAACCCTAGCTCCGTGTTCGAGTCACGGTGGGAGCACCAGACGAATTCCGTTTTTTAGTAGAAATTCTACACTATTTAGGTTAGATTCAATCTTTGAATGGTCAAGGGCATTGTTCGTCTTAGTTCGGTGACATTCAAATAGCTTGCCCCATACGGAAGTGTAATAATTCATTTTTTCACTCACGTTTGTCATTTCCGCAAAAGCAAGCCAATCACTTTTTTCAATCAAGTGCTTTCAGTTTTTTTAGGATGACTTGTGTATTGACGCAAAAAAGGCTCTCATATTGAACATAAAATCAAAAAACATAAAAAAAGGGTTGCATTTTTTTAGGCTACATGATTTTATGTTTCACAGAATTTAAATTAATGAAATCCGCATCCCAAATATAGTGTGTACATATTTCGTAATTGTTTTATGATTTACAGGCATTTATTTCTGATTGGTTTGATTGTTTCCGCGCTTTTTGTTGCCTTGAGTACACAGCAGGCATATGCGGAAGAACAACCGATCGCCTTCAGTCACAAACTCCACACTGTTCAGAACGGAATTCCCTGTCAATACTGTCACCTTTACGCCCGCCGCTCGTTTTCTTCCGGAGTTCCACCGGTCAGCACTTGTATTGGATGCCATGGTCCACAAGAACAAAAACTTGTTAAGCCTGAAAGCGTCGAGGTCAACAAAATGCGAGATTACTGGGCCAGCGGTAAGCCTATTCCCTGGGTCAAAATACATGACATTCCAGATTTTGTCCGTTTCCCACACAAAGAACATATCAATGCGGACAGCAACCGTTTGGTGAATGATGCCGGCGCAGGATGTGATATTGAAAACGCACCCCGAAGTTTGGAATGTATACTGGCACAGTTCCGTACAGGAGGCGATGAACGTTGCCTTGCCTGTCACGGTGATTTACGACAAATGGATGTTGTCAAACAAGTGGATGAAAATTTTGGTAGAATGGGCTGGTGCATGGAATGTCATCTACAAGTTAAAGGGGCAAAGGAACGCAAACGTGCCAGCAACACACTTGACGGTTGGTATCATGCAAAAGAAATGGATGCTAAACGTGAAGTTGCAATAGGGCTTATAAATGAAAAAGGTTATCACAACCCAAACATGCTAGACTGCTACACCTGTCACTATTAAAAATAGTAGAATGAAAATGATGAGGAGATCCAAATGAAGAAGGGACTCAGCCGAAGAAATTTATTCAAATACATGGGAGTCGGTGGCGCAACCGCAGTTATTGCCGGTTGTGAAAAAAAGCCGGAAAAATTGATCCCCATGTTGGTTCCGCCTACGGATTATGAATACACTCCGCAGACTGCCTATCAGTATATGACTACCTGCCGGGAGTGCGACGCGGCTTGTGGAATGATGATTACAACCCGTGAACATCGTGCTCAAAAAGCTGAAGGTAATCCCAACCACCCACTTAATCAAGGCACTCTCTGTGCGCGAGGTCAAGCCTCACTGCAATCTCTTTACAATCCAAATCGGCATGCTTTTCCACTTGCAGATGGTAAGCAGATTCCATGGGAGGAAGGAATACAACAATTTTCCGCAATTATTAAAGCAGCTTCTGGCGCAATCGCTTATCTTGGCAAACCCGCGTCAGGCAGTGAAGGTCGTTTTGTAGATGAATGGTTAAAAGCCGCCGGAGGAGGTCAACGTGTAAAATTCAATCTCCTGACTCAAAATAGCCAAACTGCGGCAAATAAAATTGCTTTTAACCGTGCGGATATTCCTGAATATGCTTTTGAAAAAGCAGGGATTATTCTTAATTTTAGTGCTGATTTTCTGGAAACTTGGGGAAACAGTGTTGAAAACGCACGGCGTTTTACGGATATGCACGTCTATAAAAACGGCAAGAAAAACAGATTTATTCATATCTCTCCGCATGTTTCCTTGACAGGAGCAAAGGCTGATCGCTGGATTGTAATCAATCCTGGAACCGAGGGTTTGGTCGCATTGGCGATTGCAGCTGTTATGCGAGAAAAGAATGGAAGTCACAAATTCCTAAAAAACTACCTTGCGGCATACACTCCTGAAAAAGTTACAGAAGCTACCGGAGTTTCCGTAGAAGTTATGCGTGAACTTGCCAATGACGCAATGGAGCACGGTCCGGTGCTGGCACTGGGAGGAGGCAATGTTTCCGCAACTGACCAAAGCGTGGAAACTTTGGTTGCGGTCAATATTCTTAATTCTGTTTCCGGCGCCCTCGATAAAACAATCCGTTTTTTCAACCAAGCTATTCCGGAAAGTTCATCTCATCAGGATTTGACGCAGTTAATCAGCGACCTCGAAGCAGGCAAAATAAAACTGCTCATCATCGATGATTCTAATCCAGTTTATGCTCTACCGCCTTCGATGGGCTTTTCAAATGCCATCAAAAATGCTTTTGTTGTCAGCATGGCATCGCAGAAAAGTGAAACATCTCATTTGGCTAATTTGGTTTTGCCTGCACTAACTGCTTACGAAAGTTGGGGGGACGCATTTCCACGTTCAGGTGTGCGAAGCATTCAGCAACCAGTAATGTCAACGGTGAACACCTTTGACGCAAAAGCACGCGAAGATGTTTTGTTGAGTGTTGCTCAAAATGTAAACAAAAAAGCCTTTCCTGGAAATTCCAGCTATCTGGATTACCTGCAAAATATTTGGAAGAGAATTCAAAGAGAGGTTGGAGATAAGAGAAAATTTGACAGCTTCTGGATAAGTGTGCTTGAAAACGGCGGCTTTTTTGAAAATTCAAAGTACAAGCGTGTTACTTTAAGCAGAAAAGTGACTTCTGTCAAAGTCAACGATCCAGGTTTAATCGGCAAGGACGGTCTTACATTGCTCCCAACAACCTCACTCCTGATTGGTGACGGCAGCGGTGCAAACAAACCGTGGTTGCAGGAAGTACCTCATCCAATGAGTCAGATTGTCTGGGATTCATGGGTGGAAATTAATCCGGATACTGCTCAAAAACTGGGAATCAATGACCGGGCGATAATTGAGGTTACTACTCCACATGGTTCTGTTAATGCGACTGCATACTACCATTTCGGAATTCACCGTAATGCCATTGCAATTCCAATGGGTCAGGGACATCAAAATTCCGGAGATGTTGCGGACGGATTCGGAATCAATGTCATGAATCTGCTTTCCGGCAGAATGGATAATGCAGGAAATTTTGCCCTCGTCGATACTCAAGCCACGCTGAAGATGGTCAATGAAAAATCTTACACGGTCAACACAGACGGTAACGCAAGGCAGTTGGGACGAGACATTGCTGCCGCAACAACCGTTGAAGAGTTGAACAGCGGCGGTGAAAAGCATGGAGGACATAAACGACCCGTCGAGTTTTATCCGGATCGCTCTGAAACGGCAGGTTATTACAAACCGTACCGTTGGGGAATGACGATTGATTTGGATCGCTGCAACGGCTGTTCCGCCTGCGTGGTAGCCTGTTACGCTGAAAACAATATTCCTGTTGTTGGTAAAGTTCGTACCGCGCTTGGTCGCGAAATGTCCTGGATTCGTATGGAACGCTACATTGAAGGTTATGGAGACGATTTCGAAACTCGTTTTTCGCCGATGCTTTGTCAGCATTGCGGCAATGCCGGTTGCGAAACTGTCTGTCCGGTTTATGCGACTTACCACAATCCGGAAGGCCTGAACGCCATGATCTACAACCGTTGTGTTGGAACCCGTTACTGTTCAAACAACTGCGCGTATAAGGTAAGAAGATTTAACTGGTTTGATTATGAATTTCCTTCACCGCTGGATCAGCAGTTGAATTCCACAATCACGACCCGCGAAGTCGGTGTGATGGAAAAATGTACTTTCTGTGTGCAGCGAATCCAAACTGCAAAATATGATGCAAAAAATCTGGGACGAGATTTAGAAGATGGCGAGGTCGTAACAGCGTGTCAACAAACTTGTCCAACAAAAGCTATCACTTTTGGAAACTTGATGGATACTGAAAGCAAAGTTTCCAAGAACGCTTTACGTGATGAAACAGAAAAAAGAGACCGCCAATATGAAGTGCTGGCTGAATTGAATTATAAACCTGCCATTACTTACCTGAAAAAGGTTAATACCAGAGTGGTTCTTGGACATGAATCTGACAGGCACGATTCACAGGAACAGGAAGAAACTCACGGATAAACGATGACGCAAGCAGAATACGGAGAATAAATGGGAACAACTGCGCAATATGACGCAACCGCCGGTCGAGTCATCATTGACGAACATCAGGGGCATCCGGGAATCAAGTCGACAACCTTGAGTTACGGACAAATCAATGATGAGATGCTGGCAATGCTTGATAAGCCGCGTCCCTCATACTATCTCTTGCTACTTGGTTTCTTGATGGCATTAGGCTTAGGTGCATTGAGCTTGGCTATTCAGGTTGATGTTGGTATTGGCTACAGTGGTATTAGTCATCCAATCGGCTGGGGATTTTATATTACCAACTTCGTTTTTTGGATTGGGATTGGTCACGCCGGTACTTTGATTTCGGCTGTATTTTATCTGACTCGCGCTCCATGGCGCACTGCTATTTACCGAAGTGCGGAGGCCATGACTGTCTTTGCCGTGTTTACAGCTGGACTTTTTCCTTTGGTACACATCGGACGACCCTGGCTTGCTTTCTGGCTGATTCCTTATCCGAATGAAAGGATGCTCTGGGTCAATTTCAAGTCCCCGCTTCTTTGGGATGTTTTCGCGGTTACAACATACATGTCCGTTTCGATCATGTTCTTCATGCTGGGTTTAATTCCGGACTTGGCAATCTTGCGTGATGAAGCAGTCCGTAAAGGAAAAAAACTGAAAGCACTGGTTTACGCTCCGTTGGCTTTAGCCTGGCGCGGCACTAATCATCAATGGGTGCATTACATGCGTGGTTATATGATTTTTGCGGCCCTAGCAACTCCACTCGTTTTTTCCGTACACTCCATCGTTTCCTGGGACTTTGCGATGTCTTCAGTACCAGGTTGGCATACCACCATTTTTGCCCCTTATTTTGTGGCTGGAGCAATTTTTTCGGGATTATCAATGGTCTTGACCGTTTTGATTCCCATGCGTGCGGTTTTTGGTTTACAGGATTACATAACAAACCATGTAATCCAAAGTGTAGCGAAGATGATTATTTTTACTTCAGTAATAGTCGGTTATGCTTATGGTGCAGAATTTTTCATTGGTTATTACAGCGGCAGTCCTTTTGAACGAGCAATTTTTTACTACCGACCCTTTGGCGAAATGGCAAGCTGGACTTTACTGGGAGACAATGAAATTAACTTCCCGCAGATTGCATTCTGGCTGATGGTTTTCTGTAACGTGATTGTGCCCATTCCCTTATGGCGCTGGAAAATCAGGAACAACCCTTTAGCTGTCTGGATTATTGCCGCTTTGGTAAATGTTGGAATGTGGTTTGAGCGTTTCAATATTATCGGCAGTTCATTACAACACGAATACGATCCTTCAGCCTGGGGTGAATACTGGCCGACCGTTGTTGAAGTAGGTATCACAATTGGCAGTTTTGGATTCTTTTTTACGCTATTTACTCTTTTTGCCAAGAGTTTACCACCAATGGCAATCATGGAGTTGAAGGAAGGCACTAATCCACCTATGAGAAACGCTGCAAAAAAGGACACTGATGAGTAAATTCACTGGAGTGTGGGCGATCTTTGAATATCTGGACGAAACCACGGAAACCATTGAGCAAGTTCGTAAAAAGGGCGTTCAGCCCACAGTAATCACTCCTTGTCCCCGGCACGAAATAGACCATGCATTGGGAAATCCAAGTTCAATTGTGCCCTGGATCGCGCTCGCTTTTGGAGCACTTGGTTGTTTCATTGGTTACAGTTTACCGGCCTGGACAGCTTCTGATTGGGTTTTACCTGTAAGCGGAAAACCAATTCTTGCTATTCCTCCATTCACAATTATCGGTTTTGAAATGACAGTTCTGTTTACTGCAATTTATACATTGGCGGGATTGGCAATTTTAGGAATTATCGATTCATTCCGTTTTCCGATTCCGAATGCAGCCAAGAAATATCCACGTTTTCAGCGCGATCGTTTTGGTGTGGTAGTGCGTTGTGATGCAGACAAGCTGGATGAGTTTGAAGCAATTATGAAAAAAAACGGTGCAGAGGAGGTGCATGTTGAAAAAGGCTAAAACCACCTCAATCAAGGGCCTTTTCGGAAGTCTCCTGGCGTTTTTATTGTTGTCAGTCACAATTGTCGAGGCAATGGAGCAATCTCCATATAATGATCCTCAACAAGGTTATGGGATCGAAAATGATGCGAGTCCCTGGTTTGATGGCAAAGATTATCCGTTCTTTCAAGAAATGTACGACGGTAAAAGCCTTAAGCCGCAGGAAGAAGGAAGTTATCAGAGTTTTCCGGAAAAATCGGTTCCTGTGAGAGTTATCTTAGGCAAAGTTGTCAGTATTTATGATCAGTTCATTCCTGCTGTTGCCGGAGATGGTGCCGGGGCAAAAGGAAATCCACGGGAATTTAATCCAAAAAACCCTACTCAGTCCACAAGTTCTTCGCTGAAACGGGGACAAGCACTTTTTAACACTTACTGTGCTGCTTGTCATGGTGAGGATGGACAATCACAAACGGTGGTAGTGGAAAAGGGAGTTCCGGCTCCGCCTATTACAGCATTTTTTCAAATGCCGACTGCTGCCCCACATCTTTACAACAAAATTAAATACGGTAGTTTTTTCCAGGAGCCTCGCGGATTTATGCCCTCATACGGAGCACAAACCTCGGTAAGGGACCGCTGGGACATGGTCAACTATATGATGAGTGATACGTTCGGCAAAGGATCTAGTCAATGAAAGAAATAGCAGAAAAATCTCTTTTTGAAATTCCAGAAAATATCAAACGCATGCTTTGGGTTTTCGTTGTTTTAGGAGTAGGCATGTTCATTGCGGGCTTGCTGACAGGAGGCGAAAATAGTGTACTGCGTACATGGCAGGCCTTTTTAATCAACACAGTTTTTTGGGCCGGCATTGCTCATGCCGGAATTTTTTTCAGTGTCATTTGGCAACTGACTGATGCTAAATGGGGTCGCCCGTTCAAGCGTCTTGCTGAGGCGTGTGCCGGATTTCTTCCTTATTCATTCCTGATGTTTGTCATCGTTTTCTTCGGCAGTAATGTGCTGTATGAATGGACGCACAGTCCTTTTATGCATAATGGAATTGCAGTCAAAGGTGGTTGGCTGAACATGCCATTTTTCGTTAGCCGGAATATAGTCTGGCTTCTTTTGATTTATGCGGTTTCATGGTGGTTTGTGAAAACGTCGATAAAACCGGACATTGCTCTTGCACGTAGATTATTGGGTTCAGACTGGGGCGGAGCTTTTGCGGACAAGATGCTGAATGGTTACGGAGAGCATGAAAATGAGGTAATACGACTGGAAAAATTATCTCGCAAACTTGCTCCTGTGTTGGCTTTGCTCTACACCTTCGGAGGATCATTTTTGGCATGGGATTTTATAATGACCCTGGATCAGGAATGGTTTAGTACGTTGTTTGGAGTCTTTTTCATTATCGGCAACATGCACACATTTCTCGGTTTGCTGCTGGTCATTAGTGTTACCGTTAGAAACAAGTTCGGGGTAGAAGACTACATAACCATTAACCGTCTGCATGATTTGGCAAAAATGGTTTTTGCCTTTTCACTGCTCTGGGCGTATATGGGCTACTCACAATATATTGTCATCTGGTATGCAGATTTGCCTGAAGAGACACCATTTTTAGTAATACGCTCAATGGAACAGCCTTGGGCCACCATGTTTTTGTTATTAATCATTGCAGTTTTCGCAATTCCCTTCCTTGCTTTGCTTCCAAAGACTTTTTGCCGTATGCCAAATTTCATTCGGGTAATGGGAATTTGGGTGGTAATTTCTCAATGGTTTGTGATTTATTTAATGGTGGTGCCTTCTCTGCAGGAATTTGGACATTATCACGTAGACATGGGACTGCATGAACTGCTGATCACACTCGGCTTCATCGGCATATTTTTTCTCAGCTATCTCACATTTCTTGGAAAGGTCCCCATCCTTCCTATTTCAGATAAACACCTGTGCCAATCTTGGCATGGCCATTGATTTGGCAAAAAGGAATACAGGGCAAAACTAAGTCTGCGGTAAAATTTAACTTTAAGTCTCTGCATTTATCTCTGTATTCATTTAGCTCTCTTTTTCAAAAGTTGCACCTTCCACACTTTTCTCAGTTCAAGTTTTCTCCATTTCATTTCCAGGGGATTTTTGTGTTTTGCTTTCTGCTTCTTTCTGCAGCAGTTTCCGCACAAGAAGCGGAGCAATTCGACGATGATCCATATCTTGATCCGCAGGCAGCAAGTGCGATGCTTCAGCCGTCCAATCGTGCTGAATCAGAGCGAACCTATATGTTTGGTATCAGCTACGGTTTGAATCCGATCGTTATCCTTGCGCCTGCGGTAAGTCTCGGTATGTATTGGGACCCGCTGGTTTTTGGGGTGGAAATCAGCGATTCTGAACAACTCGGAATTTGGGAAAAGGAACGTCGCGAAAACTTTGGTACATCCGAGTTCAGTGGTGAAACAATGTTTGTGAAATGGTTTTTTGGAGATAACTTCTATCTGGTAGCCGCCAGGGAACACCGTATCGTAAAATTATGGAGCCGGACATTTAACCGAATTAGCGGAAAAGCAAAGTTTGATATGTTCTTTGAAACAACTTTGGCCAGCCTGGGAGCAGGTCTGTTGCGTTTCAATGAAATAGGATTTTTAGCGATAGATATTATACGTTTAAATATGATGAAGAATCATTCCGTTGAAGTGGTTGAGTATTGGGAAACATGGAGTGAAATTTCCGGAAGCAGGGAGGCACTGGATGAAAATATCCAAAAGAGGTCAGACAAATGGGCTGACATTCTTAACGCGCCTACAGGATTTGTTGTTACTTTTGGAATCTATTTTTGAGTGCGAGAAGAACTTTCCACTTCAACCATTGAGAGCTTTTTCGGATTCGAAAAACCGTAGCAATACCAAAGAAGAGCAATTACCGCAAGTCCAAGTAAGGGGATTGTACTTAAATTAACTGCTTCCCAGCCCAGCGTGGTTTGCACAACTCCGGACAATAGAGATGAAAAGGCGGCTGCGCCAAAAACAAAGAAATCGTTTACTCCCTGTACAATGGCTTTTTCCGCAGGACGATAGGTTTCTGTAACCATCGTTGTTCCGGCTACAAACATGAAATTCCAGCCCATTCCCAAAAAGAACAAAGCAAACCAGTAGTTATAAACATCTGTTCCCGCAAAATTAATTCCTATGCACAGAAGATTAAGCAATATCCCTGTAATAATTATTGGAACTGCCCCAAATCGATGGATGAGTGAACCTGTAAAAAAAGATGGCGCAAACATTCCCACTACATGCCACTGTATAACAAACGCCGCATCGCTGAACTGATGACCGCTGCCTTCAGTCATGGCCAGTGGAGTCGCGGTCATAATCATTGCCATTACGCCGTAGCCTATCATTGAAGTCAGCACAGCTACAATAAATTTTGGCTGACTGAAAATAACTTTTAAGGGACGGGTTTCACCTGTTTGTTCTTCAACACTTGGCTGAGGAAGTCGGATCATGAACAGAATCGCCACAATCAAAACATGAAACAAAATGACAAACAGATAGCTTCCGGCAAAAGGAGCATCCGCAATTAAATCTTTTGCCTTTGAGGCAACAGACGGTCCGATAAAGCCGGCAAGTATTCCACCAACCATGACTAAAGAAACAGCTTTTGTACGAAACTCCTTAGTGACCACATCAGCCGCGGTAAAGCGATAAAGCTGTGTGAAACCGCTCAAAATTCCCAGGCAGAATATGCTGAGACAAAATAATGCGAAATTGCTGTAAATAATTGAAACCGCGGCGGCGGCGGCACCACTTGCGCCAATTCCTGTGCCAATCATGAAACCGTACCTTCTGCCAACACGTTTCATTAAGAGTGACGCTGGAATACCTGCCAGCATTGTTCCTATCAAATGAAATGCTAGCGGTAATGTCGCAAATGCTTTATTGCTCGCAATTTCAAAACCAACTAGCGACGAGGCTGAAACCGTTAGACTGCTCGTTGTTCCTGAAAACGCGAAACAAATACTCAATAGCAAAATGGTTCTTAAAAAGTTTGATTCTGAATTTGGCATGCTTAAATTATCTAAAATATGTTACAATTAACGAAACTTAATTCTAACATAATTCCAGCTTTCATCCAAGCTGGGGACGTCTAACATTTCAAATAAAAAACTACATGGACGAATTTATGCAGCAATACTGGTCATTTTACAATGCAGGTGTGACTATCTTTCTTTTTGCGGGAATAGCCCTTGTAATCAGGCTAATTTTTTTTAAACGTAAACGCCGTAAAAAGGAACCGCATCTCACCTTTAAACATTGGAATTATCGCTTTGAAAATGATTTTGAGCACCTCGAAAAAGAAATGCACGCAGCCAGCTTTTTACCGAAAGAAGCAACTAAGTTATTAAAAAAAGCAAGAAAAAAAGAAGAAAAAGAAGAAAAGCAAAATCTAAAAGCAAAGGATGAAAAAACAGTTACCACAATCCGTGACAAACTACGACGCGGAATAAACACAGAGGAAGTTCTTAAACATCATTCTAACTGTGTTTATGTTCTCACATTTATCGGCAGCGTAATGGCCGCTGAAGTGGAACAACTACGTGATCAAATTTCATTTCTCCTGCAAATTGCTCAACCTGCAGACGAAATAGTGGTACGACTGACCAGTCCAGGAGGAGCCGTTCCTCACTATGGATTAGCGAGTTCACAAATTGAGCGTCTGAAACGTGCGGGGTTACGCTGTGTAGTCTGCGTGGATACGGTAGCTGCCAGCGGTGGATATATGATGGCTGCTGTTGCGGATAAAATAATTGCCGCTCCATTTGCAATTATCGGATCAATTGGTGTGGTCGCGGGTATTCCAAATTTTCACCGGATTTTGAAAAAAAATGAGGTGGACTATCACCTTTTTACCGCAGGAAAATACAAACGTACTGTCACTCCTTTTACGGAAGTTACTGAAGAAGGAAAACAAAAACTGCAGGATGACTTAACAGCCATTCATGAAGCATTTAAAAAACTGATTAAAGATGGGCGTCCTGATGTTGACATCGAGGCAATTGCGACTGGTGAATATTGGTTAGCTTCAGATGCAAAAGAGAAGGGGCTTGTTGACGAAATTATGACCAGTGACGACTATTTATGCAGCAAACTTGATGAGTGTGAAATAATAGAAATAAAAACTGAAACAGAACAAAATCGTCTGGAAAAACTTATTGAAGGAGGAAGTTCCTTGTTTAAGCAATGGACCGGTTCACGGATTCCTGGAATGGGAGAAGAAATGGAAGATGTTCGTCAACGCTTCCGCTGAAAGATATTTTTCCTCTTTACAAAAATTGTAATTTTCCGCAGGCCCTGCTAAACGTAATAGAAGCTAAGCAGGAATTATCTGTGAGTTCAGCAAGATTATGTTGGTGAAGAATTGATTTGGTCGTGTGCGGCATCAAGCTCGGTGTCATATTCACGCAACTTCCCTTCCGTACGTTTGGAAAAATATTCCGTACTTTTCCGGAACAGCGCAACTTCCTGTTCAATGTCTCGGTGGTGTTTCATTTGCGGTGCGTTTTGCAATTCTTCTACAATCTCGGCAAATGGATTTGTTTTGAGCCAGTCGTCAAGCGACCGGATTTGCCTGACATGCACTCCTGGGTCAGGACGAGCGAGTTGAATTTCGGTTGGGTGCCCCAGCAATTCTTCGGAAAGATAACTCGATCGCCACAAATAACTGGTGACAACACCAAGTTGAATGTAATCCTGTAAACGTTTGATTTCTGCCACATTCATTTTTTCAGGAAGACGTTCCAAATAGCCTTTAATCGTTGCTTTGGCATTATCGGGATAAAATTCTCCTGAAACCGGATCAAACGCGAAAAAAGACAAGGTGCGTCCCAAATCTTTTTCGAGTGGAGTTTGATCTCCATTTTCAGGTGTTCCAAATCCCATGTTGTCAAAATCAAAACTTTGGGTTATTTTCCAGCGATTTTCCGCAACACCGTAAACCGCGCCGACATTAGCCGGTTTAACTTCATTATGAATCGGCACATTGGGTGCGGGATCGCTGACCAAACTTGCCTGTATGTTTTTTTCCAACAGATTAAAACAATCCAGAATTACTTCTAAATCACCGCGCTGCAAGCCTTCCCGAAATGAGTTGGCTTCCGGAGAACTTCCTAAATTCGGCAGCAGACTTTTAATTTGATCTCGTATTTTCTTCCGATCTTCCAGATTGCGCAAATGTGTCAATTCCTCACTGATACCAAAATCGTCTCTGGCAATTTTACGCCCTGAGAAAAATCCGGTAGGATCAGTCGTGTCTATTTCCTTTGGCAAATTTTCAGTGACAACGCTGGAAATGCGGCTGACTTTTACGATGTAACCGCCAAGCTTTTCCATCAAGGCGAGTTGTCCTTCGCGACCTCCCGGAATCTCATTCAAGGCTTCCGGAATTTCGTCAATCCCGTCGGATGCCGCTTCAGTCAAGGTCATTGTTTGTCCTGAAAACAAACTCAAGTCTCCGGATTCTCCTTCCAGATTTTCCGGTACAGTCTGGTGTAATTGCCCATTTGCGCCGCGATATGTTTGAAAGGTGGGGATGGAACTGTGCAGACGGCACTCCTCCGTACAAAGCACCGAAAATGCGATGTTGTCACGGACAAATCCGGGTTTTACTATTTTGAGAAAAACCTGGTTTCCATTTTGTTTTGCAAGAAAAACAAAACTTAAACGGCCGGAATTGAGGGCATGGAATTGAGTATTATTTGACGAAAAATCGACGACTGTTCCGGAATTTCCGTACGGATACGCTGCGGCAAAAATCTGCCGCAAAAGCGCAAATTTACTTTCTTCAAGTTGAGGATGGCGTGCGATGTTAATCTCCTTAGTTTATTCCGCGTATGGTCCTTTTAAACCGGCTCCTTCGATCAAAGAGGCATAGGTATTAGAGGCCAAAATCAACTTTGAACCGTAACGCTCAATCAGTTCCGCACGTCTTTCCGGATTCGGAGTTGATGCCAACGCGCCCCAAATTGCGGTAACCTCTTCCGCAGTCTGTCGCATTTTCGCCAAGAATTCAGCATCGTCTATAGACTCACTCAAACGTTTCTGGGTGACTTTTCCCACTCCGGAAACCGTGGTCGCTCCGCCGTCGGTGTAGCCCTCCGGCAAATCTCCTTTGAGGTTGATCGTAGTTTTGAACTGAATTGCAGAGAAAATTTGATCAACTGCTTGTTTGGCACCTTCAACACGGGAAACATGTTCAGTGTCTGCAGCAGCATGTGGTAAGAGTTCCAGTTTTCCGGAATGCTTTTTTTCTAAATCAAGGTAAGGTGCCATTGGTCCGGTGATTTCTCCGGTGGACGGGTTTTTAAAAATATCCGCGTCAATCGCGGCATAACGAATTTTTCCGCTGGCCAACGCCTTATCCAACGCCAGGACATCCACAACTTCGCCCCGATCATAATTTATGAGTACGGCGCCATCGTTCAAACCATTCAGCACACTTTCGCCGATCAACCCTTCGTTGGCAAATTTTCCTGTATCCGGATTTGGGGCGCCTAATCCGATGTGAAAGCTGATGAAATCCGCACCTTTGGCCGCGTCTTCAATGGTAGGAGCATAAATAAAACCTTCAGACTCGATCCATTTTTGATGCCGCGGACGTGCGTGAACGACTACTTCCATTCTGAAGGCTTGGGCGATTTTTGCGACTTCGCGGCCAATGTTGCCTATGCCGACAATGCCGATGCGTTTTCCTTCAATTTTTTCTGTAGGAAAGTCTTTAAGTTGCTTGCCGGTATCAAAATTTTTATCAATTACACGTTGATGCAAAGTTGCCACATCCAAATCAGGAGAAGTTTTCAGCAAGGCTTTAAAAGTCATGTGCGCGGTGGCTCGGCTGTTGAAGCTCGGTGTGTTCATCAAAGGCGCGATTCCACCGGCTCCGTTTCCGCCGCCCCAGGAGGCGCTGCCCATGTTTCCAGTTCCGGCTCCAATACGGACTCCGCCTGAATTAAAGACGGATTCTTTTGGAAAAAACGTCGCTGCGGCAATCAGTGCGTCATATTGCCCCTGATCGGTTTGGGGCAGGATTTCCTCAGCACGACTTAAATTCGGTTGATAGAAAAAATGGATTTTTCCTTTTTCCAAATTGCTTTCAGCTGAACTTGGACCTTCATGGAAAACTCCGCCTTTTTCTTCAATGTATGCCTGAACTTCACTGAAATCCGGATTTCCGTTTGAGTCAAATTTCAATCCAACCAAATCCGCAATTAGAACTTTGTAGGTTCGATTCGTATCTTCTTTTCCAACACTGGAATCCGCTGCGGCAGAAGCCCCAAACTTCACCCCTGTTTTAGCAAGTTCTTCTTCTAGCACCACAATTTTTGCACGGTGGTAAGCATATTCCAAATTGTCTAAAACCGCCGTGATGTCCGAAACAGGACGTGATCCACCAATCCACAAACGGAAATCTCCGGCAGTTCCCGGAAAAGTATTGACGTAGCGTGCCACATCCAATCCGCGTTCGTAGTCGCCATTCGGATGCGTCAAGCCTTCAAATCCCAAAAGCTGTTTGGTTTTGGCAATGAGCTGTGCCTGTTGATTGGCTTCCGTAGTGTCGGAATCATTTACCTTCAGCAGTGTCACCGCTGCTCCACGACGTGACGCGTCCTGAACTCCCATTTCAAATAAAGGATGTGCTGAGACCCAATTATCTACCTCGGCACGATTCGAAACCGAACGCTTGTTGAGTTCACTAACCGATCCGATCTGTTTTTCTGAGCGCAGCAAACCAAACGTAGTTTCCGCGAAGGCGATGGTACTGAACGTGTTGATAATTCCTCCGATCATTTTATCTTGCTCAGGATCATAAAATGGTCCGGCTGCTAAACTCTTTTTACCTGAAACCGGTAGTTTTCCATCTTCAGACAGTGTGAGTTTGAGTTGACGAGGAATAGCCCACGCTGGATTGTTAACGTTTGTTTCGACCAATGCCAGGGCTTGCGGAGTAAATGACACAATAAAATATCCCGCAGTTCCGCCGATTGCTTTTTGGAAAGGCATGAAAAGACAGCATTTGCTGACCACTTGCCGAACCAAATCCTCCGGCCAGGGCATGGCGCCCAATGTGGAGGTCGCGTCAATCACCGCATGATGGTTTTCTGGATCACTGTCGATCCATTCCAAAAGATTCCGGACATCCTGTTCAGCATAGGTAGTAGCTCCGGTGGTTTCGTGTCCCACTCCAACAAAGAGTTTAATTCCAAGATTTTTCAGTTCATCCGCAGACGGGATGTTTCCTTCTACACTACTGAAATGAATACGGCTTTCGTCACCGTTTTGCGAATATTTCTGCAGCTCGATCAACTGAACACCCCAGGATTGACGGAACGCACCGCCTTGTTTTGCTGCCTCAGTTTCTGGCTTGGGTGTATCAACAAACACATGAAAGTCACTGCCGGTGTTCATCAAATGCAATACCGCGACAGTAAATCCACTGTGACCACCTCCCAGACCAACTGCCATTTTATTTTGTTTTGGGAACTCAAAATAGCGATGAATTTCCCGCATCATATCCAACACAACTTTGTCTGCCGGATATCCCCTGTGCACGCATCTGTCAAGTTCCCCAGTAGTAACTGGGCCGATTTTTTGACCTCTGTCATCAAGTTTTTGATAATTGTTTTCCAGCCACGTTTCAAACTCAAAGCGAGTCAAACGACGGTCCACCTCATCCGCAGTCATATTGGTAATCGGGCCAACCCCAAAAAACGGATTGACGGTTCGTCCAGGAGGTCCACCCGCAGTGACTTTTAAGGATGCTTCTCTTTGTTTTTGCATTTCATCCGTGGTTGCCATCTTCTTTTTCCTTTTATCGATTTGAGGTTAATTTTTATTGTTATGTATTTATTCCATTCAGTTAGCAGAATAATACTCGGCCAGGCCCTGCATTACTTTTTCCTTGTTGAAACCTGCACCCATTTTCAACATTGCGTCCGCAAAACGTCCAACAATATCCGTAATGGCTTCTTGATTCAGTTGATTTAGAATACCGATTCGCACTTGTACGGGTGAAGATAGCGTAGGCCAAATGCCAAAATTTTCTTCTCGGCAAGCCGCAACCAAATCTTTTTCAGAACCTGCCAGTTTCCCCGGAAGATTCAGCACCACCAGACTAGTCATGTTGGAAGTTACTTCGCAACCCATCGCTTCAACTGCTTGACACAAGGCTTTTTCATGGTAAGTATATTCAATAGCTTTTTCTGTTCGGCCATAATCCAATAAAATCCGCAATGCTTCATGAAATGCAGCAACAGAATAACAAGAATGGGTACGATGATACGTTGGTGCACCGTCTTCACCGTTGATGATTCCCCAGTGTCTAGCTTCTTGAATTGGATGATGACAGTAGGTTCTGCATCCTCGTTGTTTCACTATTTCAATCGCCTCATCACGGAAACTCACTGGTGCATAAGTTAGCGGTAAGCAGAGAATCCCTTTCTGTGGGCACGAAGCCCAAGCCACAACTGCTGGATAGTCATCAATGTCAAAATCTTCAATTCCAAGACTTGAAACTGCATCAACCATCCCAAGTGCTCCATGCTTTCCGCAAGCGTTGTTGAAACCTTGAATGTCGTTGATTCTTCCGCTTCCTGTTTCCCAATGTGCCATAAAAGCCCACATAGGTTTGTGTTCCGCAAGTGCCTCATCCACAATGTTACCTGTAACGGACTGTCCATGTGGTATATCAACGATGATAACATTCGCTGTTTGCGGATTAAGGGAATCGGCAGCAAGTTCTTCCTGAGTTGCGGCTTTCATGCGGATGGTCAGTCCATCAATACCACTGAAGGTTCCATTCACAAAAGCAACTACTTTATCACCTGGATGAATCAAACTGAGCATACAGTCCAAACCACTGAAACCTGTGCCTGCAACTCCAAAAGTGTGTACGTTCTTTGTCCCAAAAACTTTACGAAGCATCATTTTCGCTTCCACCATACCGCGTACCACATCCTTTTGCATGTGATCGGCGACTCCAGTTTGATACAACCGTTCAAGTACACGAGGATCAGTATTACCTGGCCCAGGTCCGGCTGCAAGGGTTTGGGGAATTACAAGAGGCGGATATTCCATTGGGTTTTCTAAAGTTTCGGGTGATCAATTCATGAAAAATCGTTCATATTTAGAGATATTTCTCTTTTCCTGCATTATTGCAGCTGAAAATAAGTACCAAAAAATAAACAAAATAAAAAGCTTTAATTATTCTAAATTAAATATTATTGTATCTTGAACAAATTTTAGACACACTTGTTTACACAAGCACTCACCATTAACGGAAATTTGAACCATGAGCCATACACGTTACGAACCCGCACGACAACGCCTC
>Ga0208879_1000649_pt1 | contig 35271 bp, 33 predicted proteins | sample Knorr_S15_td_Bot_FD_185605 | JGI IMG/M metagenome (GOLD analysis project Ga0208879, IMG submission 185605) | Marine microbial communities from Southern Atlantic Ocean transect - Knorr_S15_td_Bottom_ad_5009_LV_A (SPAdes) (version 2) | ecosystem: Environmental > Aquatic > Marine > Oceanic | place... | reverse complement strand
CTTGGCCAGTACCGTCGTGATAGCTGCCGTCAGTGTCGTCTTGCCGTGGTCAACGTGACCAATCGTACCGACGTTCACGTGAGGTTTCGTGCGTTGGAATTTCTCCTTTGCCATGTTTGCTTACCTACAGGTGTCTCGTTAGAACTCGCAGTAAATCTACGCCGAAAATAGCAGTTGTAAATCTACAAATGGTTAAAAATCCTTAAGGTCATTATGTCTTCCGGCGAAAATATCGTCAGAATCTACACTGTCCGATTGGCAGGTGACGACCGCCCTGTTCATTGCGGCGTCGCAACGGCCGGAGTCGCACACTGTCAGAGCCTCTTCCCGGAATCGAACCGGGGACCCCTTCCTTACCATGGAAGTGCTCTACCGCTGAGCTAAAGAGGCGCTGCGTCGGGTCCCTGAATCCTGTCCGTTAAGCCAGGCTTTAGAGCGGGAGACGAGATTCGAACTCGCGACCCTCAGCTTGGAAGGCTGATGCTCTACCAACTGAGCTACTCCCGCTTACGCAGCAACGCACCGATCATATCCTGCTGATTCCAGGAACCCCTTCTGGTCCCAAGAACCAACGTACACGATCAGTACGCATTGTGGACGGGGGAGGATTCGAACCTCCGAAGTCGAAAGACACTGGATTTACAGTCCAGCCCGGTTGACCGCTTCGGTACCCGTCCAATATGTATGTCTCTACCGTCGTCCGATCTCTTGTCTCGCGAGTCAGACGCCGATGGAGCTGGCAGAGGGACTCGAACCCCCGACCTGCTGATTACAAATCAGCTGCTCTACCAACTGAGCTATGCCAGCATAGGCCCAACCCTCGTTTTTGGCCAGACCTGAAATTTACGCTGACCCCCGACGCATGTCAACCATGCAAGCCGTAAAGGATCCGTGAAACCGGTGTTCACTCAGATGCTCCCTGTAGACGACTTTTTCGGTATCGCAGCCACTGAACGAGGACAACAATCACTATGAAAACCGTCACAATGATACCGTAAGCGCGCAAATAGCTGTTTACCACTTCCCAGTTTTCGCCGACAAACACCCCGATCCAAGTTAATAGAGCGCACCAAACCAACGCGCTGACGGAACTCCACAAAACCGTTTTTGACACGGGCATGTGGGCCATACCGACCGTCAGTGATATCACAGAACGAAGCCCACTCAGGAAACGGTTGGCAGCGATGAGTGAAAATCCCCGTTTCTTGAGCTTCTCGCGGACCTGCTCGATACGCCGCCGTGGTAGCCAGCGATATCGATCATCATCCATCAGGCCCTTCCCGATTTTATGCCCGATGGCGTACATGGACATGAATCCCAGGCTCCCTCCAATCGTCGCGAGCAGAATGACAATCCACGGATCCAAAATTCCAAGACCCGCCATGTATCCCCCAAACACCACAATCATATCACCTGGGATCGGGGGGACGACATTTTCCAAGTAGGCAATTACCAGAATGGTGCCATATGCCCACAACGGAGGGAGCTCAGCCATCCACTCTATTAGTTCTGCCAGATAATCTCCCATCTATGCGCCGGTTTCCGCAGTTTGGATTAAGCACACGGCGTACGCAGCAATTCCTTCGCCGATCCCCACAAATCCCAGGCGTTCAGTCGTAGTGGCCTTGACAGATACATCGCCAATTTCGATCGAAAGTACCCGCGCAATGACCGAGCGCATCTGATTGATATACCCTTGCATGTGCGGAGCTTCTGCCGCGATGGTAGCATCAATATTGACCACGGTGATCCCACGCTGCTCCAGCATTTGGTGCACATTCTCCAGCAATGATGCCGAATTCGCCCCTTCGAACGCAGGGTCTGTATCTGGAAAGTGGGTGCCAATATCGCCCAGAGCCGCCGCCCCCAGCAAGGCATCGGAGATCGCGTGCAGGAGTACATCTGCATCAGAATGCCCGGCGAGACCCTTTTCAAAAGGAATGGTGACACCACCCAGGATAAGGGGTCGTCCCTCTACCAGGCGATGAACATCATATCCGAAACCAACTCTCATATGATTATTTCGTCTCCTGCCCGACGATCTGTTCGCGTTCTTCTTCCTCAAGAATTGCTTGCCACTGATCCCAGTACCTGAGGGCAAGCTCCCAGTCCTGTTGTGTGGTGATCTTGATATTCAGGGAACACCCCGCGACTGGGTATACATCGTGCCCGAGATTCTGTACTAGAAGGACATCGTCCGTGGCCTCGGTTTCATTTTCTATCGCTTTTTCGTGGGCCTCCTTGAGCCAATCCGGTCTGAATCCCTGAGGCGTCTGTATGCGAACCAGTTCTTCCCTGGGTACCGTCTCCCCGAAGGCGACGTCCCCGCTTTCGGGTAAAACAATTTTTCGGACGGTATCCGTGATGGGCATTGCAAGCGAGGCCGCTCCCAACCGTTTGACGGTCTTGATCACAGCCGTCACGTTGGACATACGCACGAACGGTCGCACGGCATCGTGCACGAGAACGACATCAACTTCTTCGGGAAGGACGGATAGGGCCGCACGCACAGATGCCTGCCTGGAATCGCCCCCTTCGACAACATCGAACAATTTGCTTATTCCGACACTCCGAAGTTCGTAGCCCAACGGAACGACGGCGTCTTCGGGAGTAGCTACGATAATGTGGTCGACGAGCGCATGCCGTTCAAAAACGAGCAGGGTCTGAACGAGGACCGATTTTCCGCCCAGTACTCTGAATTGCTTTCGATGTCCGCCAAGTCGCGTACCCTGGCCCGCGGCCGGAATAATGACTGCAACCTGTCCGGAAGGGTTCATAACGCTGCTGAAAATTCTACGATCACCAATTCAGGTGGCCCGCTCAGCAGGCCAAACGACTAGTTAGAGAATCAGCATCGCGTCTCCAAAAGAAAACAACCGATACTTATCCTTTTTCGCCGTTTTGTAGGCCTCAATCATGAAATCATAGCCCGCAAACGCGGCTACAAGCATCATGAGGGTGCTTCTTGGCATGTGGAAATTGGTGATCAGGCGCTCGGTGATGTGAAAATCATACTGAGGATAGATGAACTTGTCGGTCCAGCCGATATTGGCTTTCAGCGTGTAGGCGGCCGACAGACTCGACTCAATTGCCCTGACGACGGTCGTGCCAACTGCCGTAACCGTATTTGTCGAAGACTTCAGTGCGATGTTCGAGCGCTCAGCGACCGCTGGAGTAACATGGTAGAACTCCGAATCCATGCGGTGCTTGGTGAGATCCTCTACCTCGACCGGACGGAACGTACCGAGGCCGATGTGGAGTGTGACGGGAAGGATGTCGACTCCTTTGTTTTTCAGCTGATTCACGAGAGGCGTCGTGAAGTGCAGCCCGGCCGTCGGAGCAGCCACCGCACCGCGCTCTTCGGCAAACAGGGTCTGATATCGTTCCTTGTCCTCTGGCTCGACGTCTCTCTTCAAATAGGGCGGGATGGGTGTCTCGCCTATCTCATCAATTTTGGCATACAGATCATCATTGGATCCCTCAAACACGAAACGAATCGTTCGTCCCCGCGAGGTCGTGTTGTCGATCACCTCTGCGATCAGGCCATTCTCGAAGTAGAGCTTATTTCCGATCCGAATTTTTCTAGCAGGGTCAACGATCACGTCCCAGAGCCGGCTCTCAGGATTCAATTCCCGAAGAAGAAAGACCTCGATACGGGCACCCGTTTTTTCTTTATTTCCGAAGAGGCGAGCTGGAAACACTTTTGTGTTGTTGACCAGCATCACGTCGCCTTTGGTAAAATAATCTGGCAGGTCGCTGAACTTTTTGTGTTCAATCGTCTGTTCCGCTCGATTGAGCACCATCAGGCGAGAAGAGTCCCGAGGTTCAACCGGGTATTTGGCGACAAGGTTTTTTGGATATTCGTACTCGAAAGAAGTGAGCTTCATGCGGGCCTTACAGGGCTTGGTTCGAAATGGGTGGTCGCCTGATTTGTCGGCTGCAGAGAGCAGTCATATTGTGGGTTGACAAATCGACGCAAAGACCGCAAATATAAGTCCGTTTCTGCCTGACTCAAAACGAACATCCTGTTGAGTTGAGCGGTCTGTAAAGGATTTATCCTCCACCACGGCGGGAAGTCCCGGCCCAGATAGCTTGGCCGCTTGGGACTGGAATCGGGACTTGAACAAGGAACACGGCATGGGTACTATGTATTCGTGCGACCCATACTTCTGATCATATTGCCAGTGGTGCTGATTGCCGCCTGTGACCACGGGCTTCAGCCTCCTGCGGACGCAGGCATCGGCAGTATCCGGGGATCGATTACCTACCTCGGAGAGTGGCCGCCTGAGACCGAATTGAACGACCTGCGATTCGTGGCTATGCGTTTCGTACCAACGGACACCGCAGATTTTTTTCGGTTGAACGAAATGGAAATCAGCGCCCCTCTGGCAACCAATGTTGAATCAGGTGTGTTCGCGATCAACAGCGCGCAGGTGGGTACTTATTTCTACTCTGGGATTGCTCAGCAATTCGAAGACAATCTCTTTTCCTGGCGTCCGGTAGGACTGTATACCGCTAATAGTGGCATTTTTTCGGTATCCAGGGGCGAAACGGTTTCTATTTCGATCGTAGTGGACTTTCAGGATATACCCATTTTTCCCCCGCAGTGATGGTCCGCGTATCGACATATCTGCTCGCGATACTGATGACGGTCCCTCTTCACGCCCAATCAGTCACGGGAAGGGTGAGGGCTGAAGACGGCGTTCCGATATCAGGTGCCCACGTCATCATCGAAGGTACGAGCATTGGTGTGGCCTCGAATCTGGAGGGTCGGTACGTGCTCGAGACAGACATCACGGGTCCCGTTGTTCTGACGTTTTCTGCGGTCGGCTTCTTCCGAGAGCAGCGAGTCATTCGATTGATTGCCGGAACCGAGGTGGAGCTGGATGTCGAGCTGCGGGAAAAGGTGATTCTTGCCGACGAAGTTGTCGTCACCGCCTCGAGACGAGAACAACCGTTGCTCTCTGTCCCGGTCAGTATTTCGGTGCTGTCGGCAGACGACCTGACCCGCCGAAATACCATTGTTCTGGATGACGCCCTGAGGACCGTTTCGGGCGTACAAATTCTGGGAAATCAGATCAACATCAGAGGATCCAGCGGCTTCGCGTATAACACGGGAAGCCGCGTGCTATTAATGTTGGACGGGATGCCTCTTCTCACTCCCGACTCGGACGGGATTCCGCTTGAAGCGCTCCCTACATCAGAAATTGAGCGGGTGGAGGTCCTCAAGGGACCCGGATCAGCACTTTATGGAAGCGGCGCCCTGGGCGGGGTTATCAATGTCATCACCAGGGATCTGCCTGATGTGCCCACCACGACCGTTCGATCATTCGCAGGTGCATGGGATCCAGTCAGACACAAGGTCTGGCGTGACGGCTGGAAACACGGAGATGAATATCGCCCCTTCTGGGGCGTCGCGTTGTCTCACGCTGAGCGGAGATCACCGACGTTCGGATGGTGGACCAGTGCCACGTTCAGACGCGACGCTGGATTCACCGCGCTCTCGGGGCGAGATGTTTTCCACGCGTTTGCCAAAACGATCTGGAGGCCAAAGCCCTCGTACAAACTGGATGTGCTCATTGGCCTGATGGCCAGGCAACGGGACAACTTTATTTTCTGGAAATCGGCAAGAGACGTGCTGAATCCGGGCCGTGTGACGTTCGGGGAGGAGGAAGTTGATCCCGATAGCACACCGAATGGCGCTCTTGATGATTTTGTCAGGCAGATTACACTCCTGCCGGTGTTTACACACTTCCTGGGACCGACCCTCTTCTACGAAATAAAACTTCGGGCATTCGGTACCTTAGTCCAACCTCTCGACGATGAGACGGGAGATCGAAAAAAATTATCCGAAGGCACCGTCGGGGCCCGGTACGGTGGGGAATTCCAGGGAAATTGGATTCCAAGCCCGAATCGGCGCGTAGTGATTGGGTTTTCACGGGATGCCATCACGACCAGAAGCAGCTTTTTCGTAACTGGCGACGGGGATGAGCTCGGGGGACAGCCGGAGATCGCGGCGTTTGCTCATATTGAAGAAAAGCTGAGCAAGACCCTCCATCTGGTGGGAGGACTCCGATACGATCACTACCGGATTGATTCCTCGGAATCGGAGTCGAGTTTGAGTCCGAAGGTCAGTATGGCTTATGAATGGTTTCCTAACAACATCATTCGTGTCGCCTGGGGATATGGGTTTCGCGTGCCCTCATTCGCGGAGCGATTCACTGACAATCGGGATTATCTGCCCATCGTCAGAAACCTGGAACTCAAACCCGAACGTAGCCAGAGCGTTGAATTGGGAGTCAGAGGGGTTGGAGAGCTGGGTAGACTCGGATCAATATCGTGGGACCTGGCGGCCTTTCGGAACACGTATCAAAACTTTATCGAACCTCGCCTGGTCATCGCCGAACGGGCTTTCCAGTTCATCAATCTCGGTGAGGCAAGGGTCATCGGTTCGGAAACGCAGCTGAAGTGGCAGTCCAGTTCAGGAAAAATCGCTGCTTCTGCGGGCTACACATTCCTCTCAACAGAAGAGAAGAGCTCTGGAGATGAGCTGCCGTTTCGCCCACGTCATCACTTCGTCGCTACCCTGGAGGCCGCAGTGTTCGGACCCATTCGAGCCGGCGCTGATTTTAGATATACCTCTGAACCTGAACGCGTGGAAACCGACTTTGCGCGATTTGTAACCGACGCCGAAATAATGGTAGATACGCGGGTTCTTGATCTCCGGCTTTCGACCGAGCATGGACCCCTGAAATTAGCGGTGCTGATAAACAATGTGCTCGAGTATCACTATGTCGATAGACCGGCCCTGTTGGGTCAGCCGCGAAAATTTACCGTGCAGGTGACGTGGACGCGGTAATAGTATCGTAGGTGAGGGTGCTCACCACCCCATTCTTTCCGCCAGGGCTGTGATGTGGCGTACGTGGTGCAGACTATGCCAGGCATAAATCTGAAGTACGACATCCAGATTCATCTCGCCATCCTCCGGGTGCAGGATGAGTCGAGCAAATTCCTGGGGCGCCATAGCGTTCAGTATCGCTACCCATCTCAAGTGCAAGCCCTCCACAAGATCCAGCGATACGCTAACGGGTACCTCCGAACAATCAGCCAGCCTTGCCCACGCGTCCTGATCATAGGCGGTGATACGAGGTCTGTCCTCGGTCAAACCCAGACGAAACCGGATGTACGCGTTGCAGTGGCTGTCAAACAAGTGGTGCACCAACTGTCGTACGGTCCATCCACCCTCCCGGTACGGCGTATTCAACTGATCGTCCGACAGGTCTTCGACCGCCGCTCTAAGCCTTTCAGAGCAGTTCGAAATCGTCGAAATGAATGCCCGACGCTCATCGTGTGACGTAATCGTAACGAGAGATAAACGACCGGTGGGAAATCGAAGAGTATCCAGATCAGGCATAGTCTAGAATGGTTTTAAGACGCCCATAGCGGCGGCAAGTACGATGACAATCGCGGCGATGTACCAGCCCAGACCCGCATCGAAGCGTTTGGAAAGAGTAGGAAAGGCGCCAAGCAGCAGCCACAACGTAACTTTTACCCAGATCCACAATGGCCATGGAAATCCGATTGACAAACGAGCCAACATTCCGAAGCCAGCCAACAGAAGTAGGAACAGTCCGAGTCCATGAAACACGAGAAGAATCTTGGGTCGGGCGTCCAGTGAAGCTTGTCGCCCGGCGATCATCCCTCCCAGGGAGAGCGTCAAGAGGACCAGGCCGGCGACGTGCAGAACGAGATAGAAAGTGTGTGGCATGTCAGGGTGCTTTATTTATTGGAAGGCCAAGTTACCTCACCCAGGAGTGAAGTGTCTGAGCCCGATCGAGTTCCGGGTCGCCGAGCGTCTGAACAAATTCTTCTCGGCCGGACGCATTCATTCAATGGGGGGACGCTCCAGATGAAACTGGGTTCGGCTCTGGTAGAATGTAGCCAGAGAAAGCGCCGCTTCATCCTCGTAGAGGCCACCTACTATCGTGAAAGATGCCGGATTTCGTCTGGCGGCGACGGGAGAGTCATCCACCGTAGAAAAGTGATTGGGTAAGGTCACCGAAGGATGCCCGGTCAGATTAGTGACTCTCAGACCTGCATTCCCGAAGGACGGCATCACAAGGACGTCGATGGCGGCGAACAGGTCGTTCATGGCCTTCATGAGTAGTGTCCGGGCGCGGCTCGCATTCACGTATTCCACGGCGGGTGTGAGCCTGGCCTTTCGGAACGCGTCTGGCCATGCTCCTCGGCTTTGCCGGACCAGCAGATCATCCTCGCCGCTGAGCGTGAGATGATCGAAGGCGGCAGCAGCCTCAACACCAAGCATCAGGAGTATGGGCGATGAATCGATATTCGGAAAGGAAACCGGTTTCAGGTCAATTCCTGCACGCCGAAAAACCTGCAGAACCGCCGTATCACGGTCGTTTTCAAATTCGTCGGCCAGGAATCCGACCCTCAGATCACGAACATCCCGGCCTGCAGGCCATGAAAAGGGGGTCGTGACGGTCGTGGGGTCATTGGAATCGTGTCCATGAATCGCACTGAAGATCAGGGCGCAACACTCAGCACTTCTGCACATGGGGCCCAGCTTGTCCATCGACCAACTCAATGTCATGGCGCCCACGCGGCTGACCCGACCAAATGTTGGGCGGAGTCCGGTCACGCCGTTTCTGGTCGACGGCGATACAATGGACCCAAGCGTTTCCGAGCCGATGGCAAATCCTACCAGTCCTGCTGCAACCGCTGCTCCTGGACCAGCAGAAGAGCCGCTTGATCCCCGATCGAGATTCCAGGGATTTTTGGTCTTCCCTCCGTACCACACATCGCCCATTGCCAGGGCTCCGAGGGTCAGCTTCGCGACCAGCACGGCACCTGCCTCATCGAGGCGCTGAACAACTTCGGCGTCTTGATCGATTCGCTGCTCTTTGTAGGGCATGGCTCCCCACGTGGTGGGGTAACCCTGGACGGCAAGCAAGTCTTTGGCGCCCCACGGGATACCGTGCAGCGGTCCCCTGTAGTGACCCGCGTCCAATTCGGCGTCAGCTGCGCGCGCCTGTCGGCGCGCGCGCTCCTCGGTGAGCGTGATGACGCACTCCAGAATGGGGCCGTACCTCTTGAGCCTGCTCAGCGACAACTCGGTCAGATACACAGAAGTCACCTGCCGAGATTTCAGCATTGCCGACAACTCGGCTACCGGCATGAACGCGAGATCCTCATCGGAAGCAGTTCTGACGATAGCGTCTGGCTGCCATTCGAGAGGTGGCTTTCCTTCGAGGCGGGGCGCATCCTTTCCGCCTATCTGAGGATCAAAAACCAGCGATGGGATCACGTGATTGGGCAACTTCAGGTCGCGTAGGGCCTGATAGTCCTCCAACCTTCCTTTCAGACCTTCAAGCATGAGCTCTCGATCTTCGTCAGAAAATGCGAGTCCGGCCAGCTTTTCCGCGCTTTTGATGACATCGAGCGTTATTTCATCAGCTTCAAGCGCCTTCACATACAGAATCCCAGGGAAAATGGAGGACACGGAGCCCAGGAGGGCTGCTGCTTCAATAAACGAACGACGGGAAACGGCAGACATGGCGCTGTTGGAGAGGCTTGGCCGAGGCACAAGGGGTTAGATGGCGAAGGCGGTTTATCCCGGAAAGGCGGATGCCCGATCAATGTAGCACTCTAGCGGGCCGGGATAAAGCTACTGTTCGCGCTCAAGATTGAGGCCTCTTAATCCAATCTCGCCGATCGATTCAGTGCCCTCGAAAGGCGCCCAGAAAAGTCCTTCGCCGTCGCCGGTCAACAGAGACCGCGCTTCAATGGAGCCTTCCACCTTCTTCTCAAAGACAGATTCAGAACTCCGAAGAATCACCGTAAACCGGTAGCGGACTCTGTAGTCATTGTTGTTGACAATCTTCATCACGACACCCTCCTTACTTCCTTCCTTTTCAGAAAAGAAAATGTACTCGATGAGTACGCCATCCGAGGCTACAACGGGCTTCCACGCCCAGTCTGTGGATGTTGCCACTTGCCGGGCCTCCTGAGCGTGGCTCGAGGCGGGAATACACAGGCCGATGATCAGTGCGAGACTAACCCAGCTGAGACCGCACAGCGCTCGCGACGTTTTCCGAAGTGATGCCAAAATGCTCAAACAAGGTCTCGGCAGGCGCGGATGCACCGAAGTGGTCCAATCCGATGGAGTGGCCTGTGGGTCCAACATACCGCTCCCACCCCATCGTGATGCCGGCCTCAACGGAGACGCGAACGGTGACCGAAGGCGGAATAATCGATTCGCGATATGATGTTTCTTGCTGTTCAAAGATTTCCCAGGACGGCATGGAGACCACGCGAACCTTTAGACCCTCCTTGGCCAGCTGAGTTGCTGCCTGTACCCCAACTTCAACCTCACTGCCCGTCGCAATGATCATGGCGTCAGGTGCTCCCTCTGAATCGCGGATGATGTAGGCTCCTTTCTGAACACTAGCGACCACATCCGCTACATTTGAATTCATCGTGGGCAGGTTTTGCCTCGAAAGTGCCAGTAGGGTCGGCCCCGTTTTGTTCTTGAGGGCCGCAATCCACGCCCCTGCGGTTTCCGGCCCATCACACGGTCGGATAAACGTACAATTCGGAATGGCGCGAAGGGTCATGAAGTGTTCGATCGGCTGATGAGTGGGTCCATCTTCGCCGAGTCCAATCGAATCGTGGGTGAACACGTATGTGACGGGCTGACTCATCAACGCGCTCAGTCGAATCGCCGGACGCATATAGTCCGAAAATATCAGAAACGTCCCACAATAGGTTCTCAGACCGCCGTGCAACTGCATTCCGTTGCAAATAGAGGCCATTGCATGTTCGCGCACTCCAAAATAGAAATAGCTGCCCGAAGGATTATCCCTCTGAAAGTCCCGTCTCCCCGGAATGTCCGTCTTGTTTGATCCCGTGAGGTCAGCCGAGCCGCCGATCAAATTCGGCAGGTCGAGATCGAGTGCAGCCAGAACCTTTCCGTTCGCGCTTCGAGTGGCGATACTCGATCCTTCTTCAAAGGCGGGCATCAACGAAGTCAGATCCTCCGGTAGATCTCCCCGATTCCATCGTTCCCATTGCTCGGCCAGATCGGGATATTCTGTCCTGTATTCCCGCATCATGTCTTCCCAGGCTTCCCTCTTCTCCAGACCACGCGCGGCAATCTCGCCCATGTGCTCCCGAGCGTCGTCCGGCACATGAAAAGTGGGCTCCAGGGGCCATTCCAGGCCTTCTTTGGTCAGTTCTATCTCTTCCGCTCCGAGAGGGGAACCGTGCGAAGCGGCTGTTCCCGCCTTGTTTGGACTTCCATAACCGATAATCGTGTGAACGCGTATGAGTGTAGGCCTTTCGCTCTCGGCCCGGGCCTCGCTGATCGCAGCATCTATGGCTTCGACATCGTTTCCGTCCTCGATGTCCAGCACCTGCCAACCATAGGCTTCAAACCTGCCCGTTACATCTTCCGTAAAGGACAGATCGGTCGATCCGTCGATGGTAATCTTATTGTCATCGTAGAGATACGTCAACTTACCCAGACCGAGATGTCCAGCCCAGGACGCGGCCTCGTGCGAAATACCTTCCATCAGATCGCCGTCGGAAACGATCGCCATGGTCTGGTGATTGACAACGTCAAAGCCCGGACGGTTGAAATGAGCGGCCAGAAAGGTTTCCGCAATCGCCATTCCTATCCCGTTGGCGAATCCCTGGCCAAGCGGCCCGGTCGTGGTTTCCACACCAGAGGTATGAAAATTTTCCGGATGACCCGGAGTGCGGCTTCCCCACTGCCTGAAATTCTTGATGTCATCGATCGACAGATCGAATCCAGTCAGATGCAGAAGCCCGTAGAGAAGCATCGATCCGTGGCCCGCAGACAGAATAAAGCGGTCACGATTGGGCCAGTCGGGCATCGATGGATCCACGACCAGATGACGGTGCCAGGCAGCATAGGCCATCGGCGCCGCTCCCATCGGCATTCCCGGATGACCGGAGTTGGCTCGCTGAACGGCATCTACCGCCAGAAATCGGAGCGTGTTTATCGAGAGTTGGGAAAGTGAGATGTCTAGTGTGGCAGCAAGTGCTTCGTTGGGCATCGACAGTTTCAGATTTGGGCGATCAGGAAGGAGAGTTGGCGCAAGACACCGCGAAAGCGAGCGCTTTATCGGGTCCTGGGTCCGCTAGGCAAAAGTACAAAATCGACCGCCCGAAAAGCAGCCCGCCGGTCGCCATTTTGTGCGCTTGTTAGTAACATTTTTGGAGGCCGAAACTCTACCCCCAGACGCAGCCCGGCAGTGGGCCAGCCAGCGACTCATCTCGCCTGAAAACGGGTTACCCCTTGGCGTTCTCGATAGCAATTCCCGCAATCAGTTCGTTCATGCACTGACGCGATTTAGATTCCGCCGTGATAAACCTGCCGTTGATCATCACACTGGGAGTTCCTGTGACTCCGAGCTCGGTAATCTCTTGACGACGATCAATGATCATCTTCTGATTCAGTCCGCGCTCCAAGCGCTGCCTGAATTTGTCTGCTTCGATGCCAAGGCCTTCTGCGAGACCCACGATCTGGTCCATCGACATTCCACCCTCCCGACGATTGTCATATTGGGCCTGAAGCATTTCGTAGTAGAGACCATCCTGACTGGCTACATACAGCGCCTCGATCTGAATCAACGAAATTCTCCATAGCACGAAGGGGATCATGAAAAACCTGGCATGTTGACCGCTGTCAGCCACTACCTGCTTCATGATGGGGTGAAGATTTTTGCAGTGCTGGCAATTCGGATCAAAATATTCAATCACGGTCACGGAGGCATCGATATTTCCCAGGTAGGGATCACTGATCGTGATCAACGACATATAGTCTTCAACCGTAGCCATATCCTCCTTATAACCACATTCCTCGACAGGTATTGGTTCCTGCTGTGGCTGGATGAGGCTGCTGCCCGACAGCAGCACTACCAGGGCCAGAGGAGCAAAGACAATCCGCAGCTTCATGGGTCTCTCGCGTTGATTTTATGGAGCTTCCAGACCCTATCGAAGCCAGTTCCAGCAGGGTCTTGATCACATGGTACGCCATACCGTAAATACATTGGTAATGATCCGATTTTCGTCCGTATCAAGCGATTCTTTCATAGATTCTGAACCGTATACGAACAAGCTGCAGCCATGCAGGAAATCTTCCAGAGTGAGTTCTCCGCCAACTTGATGATCACAGGGCTGATCATCATCGTCGCGATCCTCATTACCAAGCTCGGACAGCGCATCGCGCGCGGATATTTCGATGATGCCGAACGCATTTATCGTTCGTCCAAATCGACGCGTCGATTCGTTGTTGTTATGGCGCTCGCGTCTATCGCCATTTTGTGGTCACCAGGACTTGGAGACCTACTCACCGTCATGACAGTGATTGGTGCTGGCCTCGCGATTGCACTGAGGGAGGTTCTGCTCTCCATCTGCGGGTGGGCGCGAATTACCCTTCTCTCGTCCTTCAAGGAAGGAGACCGAATTGAGATTAATGGTCTTCGGGGCGATGTCATCGACGTTCGAGTAATGCGGACGACCTTGATGGAAATCGGTGGATGGGTCGATGCCGACCAGAGCACCGGGCGCATCGTCCACTTTCCCAACAGCTGGATTTTTCAGCACGCGCTCTACAACTACACACGGTCCTTTGGCTTCATCTGGAACGAACTACCCCTGACACTGACTTTCCGGAGCAACTGGCGTGCAGCCCGGGACATCATGATGAAATACGCGGAGGAGTCGGCCGCCATCGTTGAACAACAGGCACGAAAGGAAATCCACCTAATTTCCAGAGAGTTTCTGATCCACTACTCCATCCTGACACCATTCGTCTACGTCCGAATTGTTCAGGACGGCGTTGAACTCACGCTCCGATATTTATGCGAAGCTCGAAAAAGACGCGGGTCTGAGCATGCGCTCTCGATGATGATTCTGGACGATTTCCGTGTGCACCCCGAGATTGAGATCGCTCACCGCGTCCTTGCCACCCTTCCGCCTGCCGCTTCTCAGTTCGGGAGTATTCCTCCCAAGATGCCCCTCCCCTCGTCGAAGCAGTAATTTGCCTTGACAAGGGAGTCACCCTATCTTTGCAACGTGAGAATCGATGTGGCACATACAACGAGTGTTTGGACTACCTGGTGGTGGAACTCCTCCAACGGGTATGTGCCTGCTTAAAACAGAAAGTCAGCCGAGCTGATACCAATCTGATTTGCACCGCCCGTTACGAATTGTGACGGGCTTTTTTATTGATTATGGTTTCCTACGAAGAATTTATAGGCCACGTTGAAACGGCCCGCGAAAACGGCGCGGATAGGATCATTGTGCCCATACATCGGCGTCTGGGTGCAGACCTGTTGACGCCTGTGAGCGCGTTTTTCCAACTAAGGGAGGGCGCGCAGAGGCCATTCCTCCTCGAGTCGGTTGAAGGTGGAGAAATGCTAGCGAGATACTCGTTTTTGGGGAGAAATCCGTACATGACGGTGCGAGCGGAGGGAAAGCATACGTCTGTTGAGCTGAGTGACGGCACCGTCGAAGAGCACGAGACATCCGTTTTTCGTGTCCTTTCGGACCTACTGGACCGCTACACCGAGGTAGAAATGTCGGACCTGCCTCGTTTAACCGGTGGTGCGGTCGGTTATTTCTCATACGACTGCGTCCGCTTGATCGAGAAGATACCCGAAGACAATCCCAGCGATATCGACGTGCCAGATGCGCTCTGGTGCTTCTACGATACGATTGCGGCCTTCGACCACGTCAAACACCAGCTGGTGTTGATTGCCAGCGTATTTATTACGGAGCAGACCGACCTCTCAAGCGCATATCAGGAAGCTGTCCAACGACTTACAGACCTTGAAACCACGTTTTCCACGCCGGTTCAACCCGGTTCGGACAAGGTCGAACTGAAGGGAGATGTAGAATCCAATACAGCCCAGGTCGAGTTCGAACGGGCCGTAGAGGCCGCCAAGAAATACATTTATGAAGGCGACATCTTTCAGGTCGTTCTGAGTCAACGATTTTCTTCCAGATTTTCGGGCGACCCGTTCAATCTATACCGGGCCCTGAGACAGGTCAATCCATCGCCTTACCTGTTTTACTTGGATTTTGAAGATTTCAAGCTTGTTGGTTCATCTCCTGAAGTTCTCGTCCGGGTCGAGGATGGTCGCGCCAAACTGCTACCCATCGCTGGAACTCGGCCCCGGGGGCGCGACCATGACGAGGATGAGGCACTGGCCGAAGAGCTGCTCGCGGACCCAAAGGAGCGGGCCGAACACTTGATGCTCGTCGACCTGGGTCGAAATGACCTCGGACGCATCAGCGAGTATGGCTCGGTTCAGGTCGAACGTTACGCCTACATCGAGCGTTACTCGCACGTAATGCACATCGTCTCTTCTCTTGGTTCGACGCTGGCCGCCGGCCGAAATCCGGTGAGTGCCCTGGAGTCATGCTTTCCTGCTGGCACAGTGAGCGGAGCCCCAAAAGTTCGAGCCATGCAGATCATAGAAGAGCTCGAGCCGTGTCGGCGAGGAGTGTACGCCGGAGCTGTGGGCTACTTCGATTTTCGTGGCAACATGGATACCTGCATCACCATTCGAACCATGTTGGTCACCGATGACGTTGTTCATATTCAGGCGGGTGCGGGAATCGTTGCAGACAGCATTCCAAGGGTTGAATACGAGGAAACACTCAGTAAAGCCCGAGCACTTCACTCAGCCATGAATGTGGCTGCAGGAGAACTGTTGTGAGGTCTTTTAAACAATACTTTCAAGCATCGTTCGGAGCGTCTGCACTACCTTTCGTCACAGGTCTTCACTCACCCAAGTCACGAACGGAATAAGATGGGAATCAAGGAACTAATCTTGCAGAAAGGCTGGGCCGGACGCACGATCGATCGCGACGAAACCGTAGATCGATTCAATCCGATTATCCGCGTGATGAATGAACTCATGCAATTTTATCTGGCGGCTTCCGAAGCTGCGGGCGACAACGCAAAACAGGCAGCTATTAACGGCAGTCTGCGTACGCTCAGAATGGACATTGGAAAAATGTGTGAGACTGTTTTCAGTTGCGGCGGAGTCGCCTACAACGGCATCGATTTGAATCCGGAAGATTATCGCCTCGGAACTGCTCTTTCCGCTAGAATCCTGGCACAAGAGGCAAAACTCGAATCGGCTCTCGATGACGAAACAAATATTGAACACCAGATGCGCTCGCGAGCGATTCTCGGGGTCGTCACTGAAAATCAGAAAGAGCGACTTCACTCTCTTCGAGGATTATAAGCTGCGTATCCTATGCCTGCAACGCCAGAATTGAAGCCTACTGAGACCAACTTCCCTGCAATCGTGGTATCCGGAATTCAGCCCTCGGGGACCCTCCATCTTGGAAACTACTTTGGTGCCATTCGTCAGCATATCCTGCTGCACGATCAGTTTCAATCCTATTTTTTCATAGTCAATTATCACGCTTTGACGACGCTCCAGGATCCGGAAGCACTCAAGAAGTACACGATAGACGTTGCACTCGACTACCTGGCCCTGGGATTTGACCCATCCAAATCCAACCTGTTTTTGCAGAGCGATGTGCCGCAGGTGACCGAGTTGTCGTGGATATTCTACACCATCACTCCGGTCTCCCAGCTCGAAAAGGGAGTTTCTTTCAAGGACAAGGTCGCACAGGGACTGACGGCCAATGCGGGCCTGTTCAATTATCCGATTTTACAGGCCGCCGATATTCTGGTCTACGGCGGGACGCAGGTGCCCGTCGGAGCAGATCAGAAGCAGAATGTTGAGATCTGCCGAGATCTGGCCGCCCGGTTCAACGACCGGTTCGCAAGTGAAAATCCCATTCTGCCTATACCCGAGCCTTACATCCTGGATGACGTGGCCGTCGTACCGGGTACGGACGGCCGAAAGATGTCGAAAAGTTACGGAAACACCATTGGTATTTTCGACGAGGGTAAGGAGCTGAAAAAGAAGGTCATGAGCATAGTGACGGATTCGACTCCCCTGGAAGATCCAAAAGATCCAGACACATGCAACGTCTTTGCCCTGATAAGCCTGTTCGCAAGTGACGACCGACGAGAAGAGATAGCTGCGGCGTATCGCGCCGGCGGATACGGCTACGGGCACGCGAAAAACGATCTGCTTTCATTGATCACCGAAACCTTTGCCGAGGCCCGCGAACGCAGGCGGACCCTCGAAACTGACACCGATTATGTGATCGACGTATTGCGTGCCGGCGGAGTTCAGGGACGCGAACAAGCCGAACGAATCATGGAGCCGGTCCGCACGGCCGCGGGCCTGATCACCACGTATTGAAGATGCCATGATTCTTATCATTGACAATTACGACAGCTTCACCTACAACCTGGTCCATCTGGTGGCCCGGAACACGACCCTTTTGCAGGTCTCCCGAAACGATGAGATCACCCTAGAGGATATCCGGGAGCTCAATCCCTCAGGAATATTGATTTCCCCCGGCCCGGGCCGCCCAGCCGACGCAGGAATCACCTGCGACACGATCCGGGAATTGGGGTCGAGCGTTCCGATTCTGGGTGTCTGCCTGGGGCACCAGGCGATAGGCGAGGTGTACGGATGCAAGATTACGTACGCGCCAAAACTGATGCATGGCAAGACCAGCGAAATTCATCATGATGGCAAAGGGGTATTTCAGGCGGTGTCCGATCCGTGCACGGCCACCCGCTACCATTCCCTCGTAATTGAGCCCGAAACGGTGCCTGAAGTACTTCTGGTTACCGCGAGAAGCGAAGACGGAACCATCATGGGAGTGAGGCACACCTCTCATCCTGTGGAGGGAATTCAATTCCATCCTGAAAGTCTCCTCACCAAGGAAGGACCTGCGATGATCGACAACTGGATGCTTTCCCTACAGCTCGCAAGCGCGGAATAACCCTGCGAGCCCGTCCATGCACAGCATTCTAACCAAAATCGCCGAACAGAAGCCTCTCGATCGAATCGAGGCGGCGCGCGCCATGAAACTGATGCTCTCCGGCGAAGTCGGCCCCGAAGAAATCGCAGCGTTTCTTCTTGGACTGCGCGCGCGCGGCGAAACGCTCGAAGAGTTGATCGGATTGACCGAGGCGATGAGAGCCTTTTCCGTGAAGGTTGATGCTCCGCCGGAGGCCATTGACATCGTTGGGACGGGTGGCGATCGTAGTGGATCGTTCAATGTTTCGACGACGACTGCGTTCGTTTGCGCAGGTGCGGGTGCGATCGTGGCAAAGCACGGAAATCGTTCCGTGTCATCGAAATGCGGCTCTGCCGATGTGCTCGCTGAACTCGGTGTGAAAACGGAACTGGGCAAGGAGGGCGTCGAATACTGTCTCTATCAGACCGGAATGGCGTTCATCTTCGCACCTTACTTCCATCCGGCACTAAAACATGTAATGCCGGTTCGTCGCAGCCTGAGGGTTCGCACGTGTTTCAATATTCTTGGCCCCCTCTGCAATCCTGCATCCGTCACCAGGCAACTGGTTGGGGCGTTCAGCAAGGAAATTGCTTCAATGATGGCAAGTATTCTCGCTGCGTTGGGATCTGAATCTGCAATCTGCGTCCATGCACACGATGGAATGGATGAAATATCCATTTCGGGCCCAACTACCATCTTTCGGGTCCAATCCGCTGATGATACTGTGGTGGAAGAGATTATCGCACCTGAACATTTCGGGCTATCCAGAGCCGGAAACGAAGAAATTGCAGGTGGCGACGCGGTCGAAAATGCTCGAATCCTGCTCGGCGTCCTCCGCGGTGAGAAAGGTGCACGCCGTGATATCACGGTGTTGAACGCCTCGTTTGCTCTTGTTGCAGCCGGTATGGCTGATTCAGTCGAAAATGGTCTTTCGATGGCGTTTGAATCTATCGACAGCTCAAAGGCACTGACCGCCCTGAGTAGCCTGATAGATGCCAGTCAAAGCGCTCCAGGACTGTGATGATGCAAGCCAAGGGCACCATACTTGAGGCGATTGTACGTGATACGCGGGGAGTGATCTCGGCGCGAAGAGCCGAGCGAAGCTTGTCGACACTGGAGTCCATGTCCGGATTTGCGCGTCCTCCCTTGTCGCTCGCGGGTGCGCTCGCCGAACCCGTGTTTTCCGTGATTGCCGAAGCCAAAAAAGCGTCGCCGTCGAAGGGCGTAATCCGTGAAGACTTCGATGTCGTCTCGATCACGCGCGAGTACCAGGATGGCGGCGCAGCGGCGGTCTCCATCTTGACCGAACCCCTGTATTTTCAGGGCGATATCACCTTTCTGGAAAGCTGTCGACCCCATATTCAGATTCCAATCCTCAGAAAGGACTTCATCGTAGACACCTACCAGATTCATGAAGCACGCGCATTCGGTGCTGACGCTGTCTTACTGATAGCCGCTTGTCTGGAACGATCTCAGATCGCGGAACTCCAGGACGCAGCCGAGGAAATAGGGCTGTCGGTTCTCGTCGAGCTCTATGCTCCCTCGGAGCTCGACCTTGTCGATGTGGATCGCACTGATATCATCGGGGTGAACAGCCGGGATCTACACACCTTTGAGGTAGACATGGACCGAGCCATCGATGTGTTGAATCAGCTGCCGCAGCATGTCACTCGAGTCGCCGAAAGTGGGATCGAGAGCCAGAAGGATGGGCTCCACCTGCGCGATAACGGCATTCACGCTGCCCTGATCGGAGAATACTTCATGCGTGAAGAACGACCAGGCAAGGCGCTTGCATCATTTTTGAAGGGGCTGGCATGACGCAAATCAAAATCTGCGGCATAACGAATCTGGCCGATGCACGCTATGCCTCCGGCGCAGGGGCTGACTTTCTGGGATTCGTTCAGTATTCGGGGAGCCCGAGATATATCGCATCGGAATCCGCCAAAGATATTATTGCGTGGCTGTACGGAGCGCGGCCTGTTGGAGTATTTGTCAATGAGACCGCGTCCGTCGTCAATGATATCTGTGATCGAGTAGGCTTCGAGTTCGTACAACTCCACGGCGATGAAGCCGCGTCGTACTGTGAAGACATTGATTGGCCGATCATCAAGGTGATTCGGGTTGGCGAGGATATGAACCGGGACTCTCTTCGATCCATTATGTCCGAGTTCGAAGAGGTGTCGGAGTACTTCTTACTGGACACGAAAACAGATGCTGAATATGGTGGCTCTGGAAAGTCTTTCGATTGGTCGATCCTTGAAGATCAGTCATTCGCGCGACCTATTTTCCTTGCCGGGGGTTTGAATCCTGAAAATGTCGCACACGCCGTCGATCGGGTATCACCGTTTTCGGTTGATGTAAGCAGCGGCCTTGAAGAATCACCGGGGCAAAAGGACTTTGGGAAAATTGACGCATTTATTCACGCTGTTCGCGGTGATCGAGGTGTGGAAGTATGAGTAACGGCGAAGGACTATCAAGCTCGAAAATGAACCCCTCTACTCCTGGAACCCCGTATCTGGCTCCTGATGAAGATGGGCGTTTTGGCGAGTATGGAGGGGCCTACGTACCTGAGATACTCGTTGGAGCACTGGAAGAGCTTTCAGCTGCTTTTGAAGCGGCCAGAAACAGCCCGGCGTTCCAGGCAAAATATCACGGCTTGCTGAACGACTACGCGGGGAGACCCACGGCGCTCACATTCGCTAATCGCCTGACCGAGCATCTGGGCGGGGCTCGTATTTACCTGAAGCGGGAGGATCTGTGTCACACGGGTGCGCACAAGATCAACAACACGATAGGACAGATCTTGCTCGCCAGAAAAATGGGTAAGACGAGGATTATTGCGGAGACTGGCGCTGGCCAGCACGGCGTCGCTACCGCTACCGTGTGCGCCAAGTTCGGGATGCAGTGTGTTGTCTACATGGGTTCAGAGGATATGGAACGGCAGCGACTGAACGTCCAAAGGATGGAACTGCTTGGCGCCGAGGTCCGACCTGCGACGAGCGGAAGCAAGACCCTCAAGGACGCAACCAATGAGGCCATCCGGGATTGGGTCGCCAACGTGCGGGATACGTTTTACATAATAGGCTCCGTGGTTGGCCCCCACCCGTACCCGAAAATGGTCAGATCTTTTCAGACCGTGATCGGGCGGGAGGTGAAAGAACAACTCCAGGTAAGAGAAGGACGCTCCCATCCTGATATCCTCGTAGCCTGTGTGGGAGGGGGCTCTAATGCCATCGGACTCTTTTATCCATTCCTGGATAATCCAGATGTTCGATGCATCGGAGTTGAAGCGTCCGGAGAGGGACCGGGTGGAAGACATGCTGCCACGTTGACCCTTGGAAAACCCGGTATTCTGCATGGTGCGTTGAGCTACCTCTTGCAGGACGACCAGGGTCAGGTTGAATTGGCTCATTCAATCTCGGCTGGCCTGGACTATCCGGGTGTGGGACCGGAGCACTCGTTCTTGAAAGACATTGGACGCGCAGAGTACATGACGGCCTCTGATGAAGACGCTCTAGAGGGTGTTCGACTGCTTGCTCGCACAGAAGGCATCATTCCCGCACTCGAGACCGCTCACGCGATTGCGGCTCTCCCAGAAATTGTCTCCCAATCTGAAAGTGAAGAAGTCATTGTCGTCAACTGCTCGGGTCGAGGTGACAAGGATATGTTCACGATCTCGGAGCGTATCTGATATGAGGTCCATGCTCGCCGATCGAATTTCGGAAGTCAATGAGCGAGGAGAAAAAGCGCTCGGGATATTTATCACCAGCGGATTTCCGAATCTTGAGGCGACCGTCCCCCTTCTTCAGACCATTGATGAAGCCGGAGCGGACTTCATAGAATTGGGAATGCCGTTCAGTGACCCTCTCGCCGAGGGCATTCCCATCCAGAAATCGAGTCAAATCGCGTTGGAATCTGGCGTAACGATGCAAGACACGCTACGATTTGCGGCAGAGTTCAGAAAAACTTCGGAGACGCCATTGGTGCTTATGGGATATGGAAACCCCATTCTACAGTATGGGATAAGCAACTTTTACAGTGACGCGCGATCTTGTGGAGTAAACGGAGTCATTCTACCGGATGTGCTGCCTGACATGGCCTCGCCTTTTTATCGAGCCGCCCAGGCGAACAAAATTGACGTCATATGTTTGATTTCGCCCACCACCTCTGCAGAACGAATGAAAAAAATTGACAGGCTTTCGAGCGGATTCGTGTACGCGGTGTCGGTTACGGGCGTTACGGGAACGGATCTTGGAGACTCTGAACCAATCCTGGACTACTTGAAACAGGCCAAACAGAGCATCTCTCGGAATCCGATCCTTGTGGGATTCGGAATCAGATCAGGCGCGGATGTACGCAGGATGACGCCCGATATTGATGGCGCCATCGTTGGATCTGCCCTTGTCACGATGATTGGGGATCTCTGGGCGGATAGTTCCTTACAATCATCCGAACGGTTGGACAGGGTGAAAGCCTTCGTCCATGAATTGAAATCAGATTCTTAATATGCAGAACAGCTCCTTTTGTACGTTTTTACTGGCTCTAACGGTGGGTGCGAGCCTTCTTACGGGCTGCGAAGCACTCGAATATCGACCAGGCGCTGTGGGTCGTGAAGGCGACATCGTTGTCGTCATCGACTCTGCCCGCTGGGCGGGACCGCTGGGCGATGCCATTCGGGGCAATATCGCACCTTACCTGGGGACTCTCCCCGCGCCGGAGCGGGAATTCAACCTGCGCCGCATTTCTCTGATCTCCAAACGGTTGCTGGATTCCATCCAGAAACAGAAAAACGTCATTTTTGTCGCGCCGATTACAGATGAAACGCCAGAAGCTGAATTCCTGCGCGCACGTTTGGATGAGGAAGCGCTTGCCGTCGTGATGTCGGGGCAATCTTCAGTCATCTCGCGCAGAGACCTATGGAGAGCGAATCAGCAGGTGTTCTACATACTGGGAAAGGATGAAGAATCGCTCATCGCGGAGTTGAATGATCGCGGAGAAGACATCCGGTATCAGTTCAACGTAATCACCCGCAAGCGATTGACCGTTGAGATGTTCAAGGACGGACGCCAGCCCGAGCTGGAGGAGCTTTTGATGACAGGCCACGCATTCGCTGTCAAGGGCCAGCACGATTACTTTGTGGCACTCGACACTACCAATTTTGTGTGGCTTCGACGCGTGATCAATGCGGATTCCTGGCGCAGTATTTTCGTCTATTATATCGAAGATTTCAATCCCGCTAATCTGACTCCTGAATGGGTGTTCGAAGCGCGAGAAAGACTCACGGAAACCTATGTTCGCGGCAATCTGGACGGATTCGTGGCCATCGATTTCAGGAGAGAACTGACTTCCGAAAATATCGACTTTCTAGGCCGATTCGCCTACGAAACGCGGGGGCTGTGGCACATGATCGGTGAGGATTCCTCGGGTAAAAGAGTCGCCTATGGCATGGGCGGCCCTTTCGTGAACTACACGTTTTACGATGACGAGACTGGACGCCTTTACATGATTGATGGGATGGTCTTTGCGCCCGGTTATGATAAACGCGAGTTCCTGAGACACATAGAAACCATCTCCCACACGTTCTGGACAAAGGAAGAAATTGCGATTGCAGATGAAATTGCTTCTTCAGCATCCGGAGGATGATTCATGGAGGGTTGCATGAACGTTAGAAGCGCGGTGTTGCTGCTGATGCTCATATCAGGGCTTGCCTGTAAGGCACCGTCTGACTCTGATGGTGTCGTCCTCTCGGCAAGCGATTCATCGTTCGCCACCATCCTCACTGACCTTCATCTCACAGATGCTCAATCGTACCTGGAGGCTCAGAAGAAATCGGATCTTACATCCGTCGATTATGAAGCCAGGGATTCTGTTCTGATGGCGCACGGCACGACGGAGATTGAGTTTATGGATCGCGTTGAAGGGCTCCTTGCCGATCCCCAGAGACTGCTGGCCATCTACAGCCTGGTCCTTGACCAAACCCCTCGTCAGTGATGAGGAGCCTCTCGTTTGAGGCGTCCACAAACATCACAGTTCCCACAAGGCACGCGAATATTTTCACCAAAATATCCGAGTACCCCCCAGCGCCTGCACATCTCCCGTTCTGCATATCTTAAAATGGGGCGAACGAGTCTATTCGCTCTTATTCGTTGGCGGAAGGATCCGGCCCTGAGCAATGCCATTCTTGCTTTTCGCGCCTCCGGACTCACTAAAAGTACGGCGTGGGCGGGCCGTCCGTCACGGCCGGCCCGCCCAGCTTCCTGGTAGTATGACTCCAATGAATCGGGTAGCCCAACATGCAGCACCAATCGAACGTCTGGGCGATCGATTCCCATGCCAAATGCATTTGTCGCCACCATCACCCGAACCTTTTTCCTCATCCATCTGCGCTGGACGTGATCTTTGAAGCCCGCATTCAATCCACCGTGATAGGCGGCAGACGAAATTCCAGCTCTCCTCAGCTTTTCTGCCCAGATTTCAACACCTTCCCGAGAGGAGTCGTAAATAATTGCAGGACCACGCTCGCGATCAAGCCAGCTCAGAACTTCGCCGCGAGCGTCGACGACCTGCCGGACAGAAAAGTGGATGTTGGGCCGATCGAATGAGTATCTGAACACGCGTGGAGACCGGAGAGCGAGGTTTTTTACGATATCCCGTTCCACCCTGCGTGTCGCGGTGGCAGTCAATGCACAGAAGGGTGCGCCATAGTTCTCTCTCAGTTGTTGGATGGTTCGGTAGGCGGGTCTAAAATCGTGACCCCACGAACTAATGCAGTGAGCCTCATCCACAACAATCAGTCCGACGCGCTGCCCCTGTATCAGCCATCGAAACTGTCTGGTGTTCAGCCGTTCGGGAGCCAGGTAAAGAAAAAACGAGTTCGAAGAGGACATTCTGCTCCGGACGTTCGACAATAATCCGGCGTCCACACGACCCGTCATGGCAAAGGCCGCTATTCCGCGGCCCGCGAGACCAAGGACCTGATCGTGCATCAGAGAAATGAGCGGCGACAGGACGAGCGTGACGCCTCCGCGAAGAAGTCCAGGCACTTGAAAACAAAGTGACTTTCCTCCCCCGGTAGGAAGCAGCGCCAGGGTATCGGTCCCACCGACTACGGATTCAATGATCTCAGCTTGACCAGGTCGAAAAGAGGTGAATCCTCAGTATGAAGACAGCATATCCAGGCCGGACGCGGCTATCTTTGCTGCACAATCTGTTCCACAAGATGGTCGGCGGCCATCAGCCGGCTCCCTCAGTTTTAATCGCAGTACAGATTTGTTTCGCGATGGTACCGAGTGAGAGATCATCCACATCTACCGTCATGTGCGCGCGTTCATAGCTTGATGCTCGCTCGCTCAACAGCGCCGCAACTCTTGTTCGCAGGGCCTCTCCGTCGAGCATCGTACCATCATCTCCAAACAGCATGGGTCGATTCCTTAATGAACCGGAAAGCCGATCAGCCAGAAACGAGTCACTAGCCTTCAGATAAACCAGAAACCCGTTTTCGAGACAAAAACGTAGGTTTTCGTCAGAAACAACGCTTCCACCCCCAAGAGATATCACGACGTTTGACCGTGAGCCGGTGCCAAGAAGCAACTCTGTTTCGGTCTTTCGAAATGTGGACGCACCGAGCACGTCGAACACGCCCGGTATGGACATTCCCAGATATCGGGATATCAGAGTATCCAGATCCACACTTTCATATCCAAGACACCGGGCAAGTCGCGGCGTAACCGTGGACTTGCCGGAACCCATGAACCCTGTCAGAAATATTCTCTCGTACCGCGACATTCGCTACATTCACGACTGATTTTACGATAAAGTAAGGAGGACCGAATTGGCCACCTATCGGCTCGATATCGAATACGATGGAACGGACTGGCACGGTTGGCAGATCCAGCCCAGACTGAAAACGATTCAGGGCGCCCTTGAAGAGGCTCTGGAGACCGCCATGCGCGAAAAGGTTACCGTGACCGGTTCGGGAAGAACGGATGCGGGCGTGCACGCGGCCGGCCAGGTTGCTCATTTCAGCACGGATACCAAGATCGACGCGCCGTACATGCTCGCCGCCATTAATGGCCTCGTGCCGCATTCCATAGCGATCCGGGACCTTCAAAAAGTAGATGATGACTTTCATTCACGCTACGATGCCCGGTGGCGGCGTTACACCTACCGATTGGCAACCCGGCCCATTGCGCTGGGAAGATCCTCCCGATGGTTTCTGAAACCAGCGCCAGATCTCGAACTGATGAATCACGCCGCCAGTGATCTGCTGGGCCGAAACAACTGTTCGTCTTATTGCCGCACGGCCTCTGAAACTGAAAACCGTGTTTGTGAGATTTACGAAGCTCACTGGATTCCTGGTCTCTATCGAGAAGGCGATATGGATTTTACCATTCGCGCCGACAGGTACTTACACGGAATGGTCAGGGCGATCGTAGGAACGTTGATTGAAATCGGCAGTGGAAAACGCGAGCTGTCAGATATCAAGAGATTGTTTGAGGTTCAGGACCGAACCGAAGCCGGTTTTGCCGCGGCAGCAAGCGGTTTGACCCTGGAAGAGGTTGGCTACTCCCATGATTCAGAAAGACGCAGAAACGACGTATGATGAACACTTCGGCACCTGTGCACACGGTCGGGCACAAATTCCGCCCCGCGGAGCCAGAATCGGCGTCCGACGTATCAGCGCCTCCATCACAAGGTATCCTCATGGGGCGCACCACCACCTTCTTACTCCTCGCCACAGCTCTGATGCTGTCGGCATGCGACCGCTCTTTTACTGATGTGAGCGAAGCCACCGTGGTGGTGATCTCTCCAGATGTACGGATTGCCCTCTCTGAAAATGTAATTGACCTGGAGTTGCAGGTAACTGCCGCCCGCGATGTCACTCAGGTTCGTACGGGCGGTGTGGACTTTTCTCAGGTAACAAATTCCAATCGCTGGTTGGCAACCCTTCCTTTGCAGAAGGGCCTCAATCAATTCATAATAAAATCGATGGTGGACGACGGGCCAATGGGCCTGGATACCGTTAATGTCTTCTATCTGACCCACTCGTTCGAGTCGGCCACGGCCGCGAGAATAATCCCTTTCGTGACCGGTGGACACACTACAACTCTTCTCCCGAATGGGACTCTTATCCTGTTAGGCGGCTCGGCCCAGCCGGGCGGAGCGGGCGCATTTGACGCCTACGAATGGGGAGTCGGTCGCACTCGATTTGCTCCCACTCCTGGAATCACATTTTTCGACCGAATTGGACACTCTGCTTCGCTCTTACCCGACGGGCGAATACTGGTAGCTGGAGGCGCATCGTTCGGGGATATTTCCAGCGTATCGGAGCTGGTTGAGCAGGTCGAAATTTTCGACCCCACAACGGGAACGTTTGCCCCGATCCCGTCGAGGGGCGAGCCCATTCGGCGCATGTACCACACGGCTGTCCTGCGTCATATTGGCACCGAGGTCTATATCGTGTTATTTGGTGGTAGAGGTGATACCCAGTATGGCTCGAATCCTCGACTGGATATCCGAAGAGATATGCGGACCTTCCAGCTGAGGAATGATACCCTCATAGCCCTTTCTCCCGCTGTCGGCCCCTTTATCGAGTTTATGGCCGGACATACCCAGTCTGCACTGTCGGTGGAGGCATCCGGGCGAGCGGAGCGGTTCCTGATAGCAGGTATCAAATTCGGCGCAACGCTGGATGCAGCCTCTTTGACCATTGATTTCGGAGGTCTGGCTGGGATCGATATTGCTGCGACGACAACGATGAATACTGCTCGTCTCCGCCATTCGAGCGTCACCCTTGCCCAGGGTCTCGTCGCACATTTCAACGGCCGCGGTGAGTTTATTGACGATGTATTCCAGGGTGGCGAACTATTTGTGGAGGAGGCAGGCGTCTACTTTTCTTTTCCCGACGATCTGGCCACACAGCTCACGGCCGCGTACGGTCAATCTGCGACCCTGATGCCCGATGGTAGAGTCATTCTCATTGGAGGATTTGACGAGACGGGAGCCGGTCTGTCCGTCGTAGAGTTCGTATCATTGGGCGTTCAATAATCTCTCTTCGTATTGCTCCATCTTGACCTCGTTCTCGGAGTGATTGCAGTAATACCGAACCAGCGATGATCCGTAATTGGCATTGCCAAAGATCGACCACCCTTAACAATTCATGACTCCTGTAGAATTCCAAATCCATTCGGAGACAGATCTCCTCCGCCAGGTCATCGTCCATACACCGGGTGCCGAAATGGATATGGTCTCCCCACGGGACCGGGAGGCTCTTCTCTTCGAGGATATTCTTTTTCTGAGCCACGCAAGAAAGGAGCACGAACTGATGTGCGCGGTTTTTGAAAAGGTTGTCGGCGCGAACGGCTCCGTTATTCAGATATCCACGTTGCTTCTGGAGGCGTTTGAACAGGCCGATTCCAGGGAGAATTTTATTGACCAGCTCTGCGACGCCGCTCCAGAGTCTAACCTTCGGGCCTTCGTCTCAGATCTCGGAAAGCTCTCGCCCCAAGAACTCTGTCATTTTGCGTTGACGGGTGACTCTCCCTTTCCGATCGAGGCTAAGCCACTTCCTAATCTGATGTTTATGCGCGATCTGGCGGCCGTTGTCGGCGATCACATCGTACTCAGCCACGCCGCAACCTCTGCACGCGCTCGGGAAAGCATTATTATTAACATCGTTGTCCACTATCACCCTGATTTCAAGGATTTCCAGGATAAGATTGTCACCTTGCCGAAAGGGGTGACATTCGAGGGCGGCGATCTGTTGGTGGCCTCTGAAAACACCATCGTCCTCGGCAATTCGGAACGCACCTCCCTGGGTGGAGTCATTTCGATTGCGCGTGAGCTGTTCAAGAAAACCAGTATCGAAAATGTGATCATGGTGAACCTGCCTCCAGAGCGTTCGTGCATGCATCTTGATACCGTGTTCACCTTCGTGTCGCCCGATGAATGTGTTGTATTTCCTCCACTCATCGATCAGTCCGGCCTAAACAATGTGGTCTCGTTTTCTCCTACCGACGACGAATTGTGTTTGAGCAGCCACATCTATTCCAGTCTGCACGAGGCGCTCGAGTCTACGCTCGACAGGAACATCACCTTTGCGCCCTGCGGTGGCTCGAATCTGCTGAGTCAGCAGCGCGAACAGTGGACAGATGGCGCAAACTTGTTCGCTCTGGCGCCGGGCGTCGTACTTGGTTACGAGAGAAATCTGAAGACATTCGAGGAGCTGAATAGTCTGGGTTATCGGGTCGTGACGGCGGATGGATTCCTGTCCTACCACCATGCCAGTAACTACGAACCCGGCGAAAAAATCGCCATCAAACTCAACGGCTACGAGCTGTCCAGAGGACGCGGTGGTCCACGGTGCATGACGATGCCTATTTCACGAAAAAGTTCGGGTACATGAATCTGGACGCGATGATGGTGAACCATCGAAAGTGGATGAAAACCGCCCTGAGAGAAGCTGAGCGCGCCTTCGATGAAGGCGAAGTGCCTGTGGGTGCGATCGTGGTGCGCGACAATCAAATTGTTGGACGGGGCCACAATCAGGTCGAACGCCTATCTGACCCGACGGCTCACGCAGAGGTCATCGCCATTACAGCCGCGTGTGATACCCTGAAAAGTAAGTGGTTGAATGAGGCAACGCTCTACGTAACACTGGAGCCCTGTCCGATGTGCGCCGGTGCGATTTCTCTGGCCAGGCTCAAGTGTGTGGTATATGGAGCTTTTGACGAGAAGGCGGGGGCGGCATCAACACTTTACAACATTCCACAGGATCCCCGCCTGAATCACTATGTCGACCTGATATCGGGTGTAGAAGAAGCGGCGTGTGCCTCCCTGATGACATCCTTCTTCCAGAAAATGAGGGCTGACAATGAACGTTGACGTAGTCATCGTGGGTGCCGGACCCGTCGGTCTGGCTGCAGCAATCGAAATTGGGCGCCGTCAATTGACGGCCGTCGTGATTGATAAGGGATCGCTCGTGAATTCCCTCGTGGGCTATCCTAACGGTATGGAGTTCTTCTCCACGCCAGATTTACTTGAAATTGGAGGGTATCCTCTTGTTACGGCCCGATACAAGCCGGTCCGAGAGGAAGCCCTGGACTACTACCGAAGGGTCGCCGATGCGGATGATTTGAACCTTCTTCTCTATGAATCTGTCCTTGGCGTCGAGGGCCAGGAGGGTGCATTCGCCGTTCAGACTTCGAAACGGATCATCAACTCGAGGTATGTGGTCGTGGCAACCGGGTTCTTCGACCAGCCCAATCGGTTGGACGTACCGGGTGCAGACCTTCCCAAGGTATCCCACTATTTCAAGGAGGCGTTTGCCTATGCTGGCCGAGAAGTGTTGATCATAGGCGCAAAGAATTCGGCAGCGAAGGCAGCCCTACAGTCTCGCAGACGAGGTGCGAAGGTGACCATGGCTGTGCGTGGCCCGGAGATTGGTCCTACTGTCAAGTACTGGATACGCCCAGATATTATCAATCGGATCAAGGAAGGCTCGATTCGGGCTTATTTCGACTCGACCGTGTCGAATATTTCCGAGACAGAGGTTGAGCTACGCACGCCGAATGGCACGATTACCATTAATAACGATATCATTCTGGCAATGACTGGATATCATCCAGACTATGGCCTGCTTAACTCGTTTGGGATCGATATTGAGGAAGACGAGGCGGAAACCCCTGTTTATGATGATTCCACCTTTGAAACCAATCGTCCGGGAATGTTTATCGCAGGAACGATCTGCGGAGGGCGATTCACCAGCCGTTGGTTCATCGAAAATGGGCGCTTTCACGCAAAGGTGATAGCCGAAACGCTCGCTCAAAGGGGCAACTAACTGGGTGGACTACGTTTGTAGCGGAATGTACCTTTCAGATTCGGATAGAAACACGCCACTCTTTTCGCGCATGTCGAAAAGTCCCCTTTCATACCTGTTTTCGATGACTCTTGCCGTCGCGGCGGTCCTGGTTGCAACATCAGGTGTGGCGACGACCAGCGTTGCACAGCGCTTTGTACTGCGAACGCAGGAGGCCGGTTTTGGGAGTGCGTGGGATGGTACAGGGGTTGCGGTCGCAGACTATGACCTGGATGGTGATCTTGACGTATACCACGTCAGCTACAAGCCCTATGATCAATTCGATCCTCGATCGTGGAATCGGCTGTATCGGAACAACGGTGATAAAACATTTACTGAAGTAGGCCTGGAAGCCGGTGTACGCGGCGAGTCCATACCTCCGACGACACTGCGGGTCTTTGGCAATAAGTTTGGCGCAAGTTGGGTTGACTACGACAATGATGGAGATCCGGATCTGTTTCTGACCAACATTGGACCTGAGGTTCTTTTCAGAAACAATGGAGATGGTACGTTTGAGGACGTCACAGACGACGCTGGACTGCAGGGTGCAAATGCAGTAGCGGATCTAACGGAGACTTCAGGATCGCTCTGGAGGGACTTCGATCTTGATGGAGATCTCGATGTGTTCATTACATCCTGGTCCGGTGTAACTCGATTCTACTCCAACAACGGTGATGGAACGTTTGAGGACATATCCGAGGTCACGGGCCTGGGCCTGGACGTACGAAGCTGGATGTCATTATCTGACGACTTCAATCATGACGGACGACCAGATCTGTATCTGGTAAATGATTTTGGGCCCAATCTTCTGTATCTGAATCTCGGTAATCATGTGTGGGAGCTGGCATCCGATTTGTTCGAAATTGGCGGTATAAAAGAGAGTATGGGCGCTTCGATGGGAGATGCCGATAATGACGGATATTACGACATCTTCATTACCAACAATGCGATTCACAGCTCGCAGCTCAATTCCTTTTATCGTGCAGCCGCTACTCCTCCCTACCTTGAAATAGGTACCGAATTGGGCATTGGTGAAACAGACTGGGGTTGGGGTACCGAACTCTTCGACGCAGATAATGACGGTGATCTGGATATCTTCGCCGTGAACGGGTCATTCCTGGAGCGCGATACACCCAATCGGCTATTCAGAAACCGACTGATCGAAGACGGAGTCCTGTCTTTTGAAGACGTGTCAGTGGCCTCTACCACCGACGGCCTCGCAGAGTCCCACGGGCTGGTTGTGTTCGATTACGATGACGATGGAGACCTCGATATGCTCGTCTCCAACTGGCGGGAGCCCTTGTACTTATACGAAAACACCACCATCAGTAGAAATTGGCTTAAGGTGGAACTGATCGGCGATACAAACAATCTGAATGGGGTCGGTGCCGAACTGCGATTTTCCACGCTGGATGGGACCTACTACCGCTTGAACGATGGGATTGATTTTCTGGGGCAAAGTATTCAACCTGTTCATGTGGGATTGGGCAGCGCAGCAATGGTCAACGAGCTGATGGTCACATGGCCAGGCGGTGCTCGGGAAGTGTATCTGGATGTCCAGGCAAATCAGACCTTCATTGCTCGGGAGGGCTCGGGCGTCGCTGTATCAACGGATCCGTCTCTTCCGCACTCCGCCAGCGGACTGGCTCCTTCTGCTTTTCCGAATCCGGCGCAGAACCACGTAAATATTCAGTTTTCCGCTCCATCCTCTGGGGTCTATCTAGTAGAGGTGTATTCGGTTCTCGGCGAACGGGTTGCATTCGATAAAATCCTTGCTACAGTCGGCGCAACGGCGCGTATTGATCTTTCGCTGGGTGAGATTCCTTCAGGCCTCTACGTGTACCGAATCACCACGAACTCTGCTACACACGTCGGAAGTGGCACCTTCAATAGACTCAGATAGTCCGTTTGGGGAGCGTGGGACCGCTACACGACCGCGAAGTCGATCCCACCTATAGAGCTTCGATGATCTGGGTAGCGAGTGGATGAGATGGATTCAACTGAAGCGCCTTCTGAGCGCTGAGACGTGCATCGGCATAGTTATCAGATCTGAAGTAGGCCAGACCCAATTTGGCAAAGGCATTTGCAGACCGCGGATTGGCCTGGGTAGCTCGGCTCAACATATCGATCGCACCGGGCAACAGTTCACTATTTAATAAAAGAGTGCCGAGATTCTCAAGAGCTTCTGCATGTTCGGGATTACGTTCAACGGCCGTTTCAAGCGTTTGCAGGGCCTGAGTATCTCTGCCCTGTTGTAACTGTACAAGACCCAGATTGCTCAGAGCTCCACCATGAAACGGGTCGAGCCGGATCGCTGCCTGTAAATTGGATTCTGCTTTCTCGAGCTCACCTTGTCGCAGCATTGCAGTGCCCAGATTGTAAAATCCAAGTGCGTTCCAACTCTCAGAACGAATAACTTCCTGGTACTGGGTTATCGCCTCATCGACTCGGTTTCGAGTCTCAAGAAATCGCCCGTAATTTATCCGCACGTCCGATAAAAGGGGCTGGATCCGAAGTGCTTCTCGGTATAGACTTTCAATTCGCTGCGGATCTCGGCCGGCGCCTTCATAGGCCTGCGCCAACGTGTTCAGTCGTTCTGTTTTTCGGGGCTCAAGGCGGACAGATTCTTCAAGTGTCGGGATAGCGGCATCGTATTGACTCAAAAGAACGTTGGCGTATCCGTGTAGATACAGTGCTTCGCTCATCTTATGGCCATCGTCAAAAGCGAGCCCCAGAATGTCGATGCCCTTGAGCATGAGATCCTGCTCACCCTCCTGAAATCCTCGTGTTATGTATGCCATCCCCTCGTACAGGTCGGCGTCTTCTTCGCCCGATTGATCCTGTTCAAAGTACGCGGTCATAAAAATGTCATCGTGTGCCGCTTGGGGTTGAGTATCACTATCATCTGTCACGACTCGGATCCAGTGATCCGTGAATGCCGAATGGGGAGCCTCAATCACGTCCGTCTGAGGCATATGACACTCTATGCAGTTCGCATCCAAGGAGTGAGTGTCGAGCGCATCTGAGGCATTCAGCTGCGCTAGCCGACCCTCCCCGTGACAACTGGTACAAGTCTCATTGAAGTACTCAGGACCCTTGTCTCGAAATCCGTCATGAGGATCGTGACAGGTCGTGCATTCCAGCGGTGTTTCAAGAGTAATAGAATCAAGAAAACACGCGCTCAGTTTTAATCGATCAGCGTGGGAAATAACTCCGATATCTCCGGAATCGGTCGTTTCATGTGCTTGGAAAAAAGCCACATAATCAGACAGCCTCTCGGAGGGACGAAAATCGTAGGCCGTACGACCATCACGAAGGAGTGAGACCGATGCATTCTGGTGACACTGCTGGCATACATCAAGGCGCCTCTCTAGGGTCAAGTGCACAGGATTTACAATCGTTGCGTCGTAGTCTCCTGGCGCTTCACTGGACGAGAGCCGCTCGCTAACATGAAGGCCTCCCGGGCCATGACAACGCTCACACCCGATACCCAGGGGCATCTCACTGTACATCCCATTCGTCTGTGCGACAGGCGTTGGATAACTGTTGTGGCATACTACACAACGATCCGCCATCTTTCTCTCAAATCGTTTGTTGGCTACTCGATATCCCGGGCTGAAGTCCCACCGGGCTTGCTGTGTGTACCACGTTACGGGTAGCTCATAGAACCAACCATCCTGCTCAGAAAGGTAGGTTCGCGCTGATGTACCAGACCCGACGACATATTCCATCTCCCGCCAGAGCTCATGAACACGATTCCCATGTGTATCCAACAGGAATTCGAGCATGAAATAGCCTGAATCAGAGGAAACGGTCTGGTAGCGAAGCCCCGACACCGAATCGACCACGATCTCAGACCCGAATAACTCAACTGCCGTTTCCGCGGTCAGCTTGTACATGGACCGAGACATACCATGCTCATTGAAGCCATGGTATTCATCTTCGTGACAGTCGAAACAGGCGACGTCTCCCACAAACTCCACTCCGTCCCTGAGATTCAGAAACTGGAGTTCCGAATTCTCTTCCGCCACCGGCGCAACGTCCCTAGTCGTACATCCTGTGAGAACACAAAATGACGCGATTAGCAGGTACGATATGTTCGAATGAAATGACACGACATACAAAAAGCGGGGTGGATCTACTGATCCACCCCGCTTTCGTTTCATTCAGACGATAAAGTCTTAGAGGCTCACAGAAGCTGTGATCACACTGACGTTATCGAAGAAGTCAGTCGTACGAGATGCGAAGTCGATCTGCAGGCGCGTGCCCGACAGATTGAGATCGACACCAGCGCCGTAGTTGACTCCCGTAAAGAATGAGAGGTCCGAATCTCCAATAACGTCCATGCCACCACGTAGGTAGAGCATGTCAAAGAGGCCCAGCTCCACACCACCTGAGTACTCATCCTGGTCAAACGAATTCGATCGGAAGTTTCCGAGAACCGTAACCACAGCACCCTC
>Ga0208879_1000648_pt1 | contig 35279 bp, 46 predicted proteins | sample Knorr_S15_td_Bot_FD_185605 | JGI IMG/M metagenome (GOLD analysis project Ga0208879, IMG submission 185605) | Marine microbial communities from Southern Atlantic Ocean transect - Knorr_S15_td_Bottom_ad_5009_LV_A (SPAdes) (version 2) | ecosystem: Environmental > Aquatic > Marine > Oceanic | place... | reverse complement strand
TCTAAAATACCTTTTTCTGGTTCAGGAAGTGCATCGTATCCAACTAACTGAACAATTTCTTGTAATTCTGATTCTCTCTGTAAAATTTCTAATGCCTCTTTTCTAAGATCAACCCAGTCTTTAGAAATATTAGATGCGTACCAATCGGACAAATCATTAACATACAAAGAATAGCTGGTCAACCAGTTGATAGATGGGAAGTGTCTTCGGTTTGCTAAGCTCGCATCAAGAGCCCAGAAAACACGTGTAACTCTCAGTGTATTTTGTGATACGGGTTCTGAAAAATCCCCACCAGGTGGAGAAACTGCACCAATTAAAGATAAAGAGCCTTGACGTTGTTCAGGAGAAATGAGAATACTTTTTCCACTTCTTTCGTAAAATTCTGCAAGTCTTCTGCCAAGATATGCAGGATATCCTTCTTCACCAGGCATTTCTTCCAATCTTCCTGAAATTTCTCTTAGTGCTTCGGCCCATCGAGAAGTACTATCTGCCATAAGTGCAACCCCATAGCCCATATCACGATAATATTCGCCTATTGTAATTCCAGTATAGATACTTGCTTCACGGGCAGCTACTGGCATGTTACTAGTATTAGCAACTAAAATAGTTCGTTCCATAAGAGGTCGTTTTGATTTTGGATCAATCAATTTGGGAAATTCAGTTAGAACTTCACACATTTCATTTCCTCTTTCTCCACAACCAATATACACAATTATTTCACTGTCAGCCCATTTTGCAAGCTGTTGTTGAGTTACTGTTTTTCCACTTCCAAAAGGACCAGGAATTGCAGCAGTTCCACCTTTAGCAATTGGGAAAAATGTATCAATAACTCGCTGGCCTGTAATCAATGGTTCTTCAGGAGGAAGTTTTTTCAAAACTGGTCTTGGTATTCGAACTGTCCACCAACTAGATAATCCAATATCGATTGTCTTACCGTTTTTTAAAGTTGCAACATTATCGTTAACAGTAAATTGTCCTTCAGAAATGTCTACAAGTTCACCAGAAACATTAGGTGGAATCATAATTTTATGTTTGATGAGTTGAGTTTCCTGAATTTCGCCAATGATTTCACCAGGTGCAACTTGATCTCCTTTCTTCTTAACTGGAACAAAATCCCATTTTTTCTTTTGATCTAGAGCTGGAATAATTTTTCCTCTGCCGATAAAGTCTCCACTTTGTTCTCTTAATACATCCAAAGGTCTTTGAATACCATCATAAATTGACTTTAGTAATCCAGGCCCAAGCTGTACAGAAAGTGGTTTGTTTGTATTTACTATTTTTTCTCCAGGTCTTATACCAGTAGTATCCTCATAAACTTGAATTTGAGCGGTATCTCCTTCTAGACGAATGATTTCTCCTACAAGGCCTATGTCTCCAATACGAACAACATCAAACATATGTGCACCTCCAAGACCTTTACCTACCACAACAGGTCCAGAAATTCTTGAAACTATAGCATCAACCATATCATCATCAACCTGTCTCTATATTTACTCCAAGTACGCGTTTTGCCAATGCAGCTATTGATTCTTTATCTTCTTCAGCAGTTTCTTTTAGAGATGGTAAAAATAATATCAATGGCTCAATTGATCCTTCAATTTCTGACAGAAATTTAGAGGGAATTTTAGATCGTACAGAATCACTTGCAATAATTAACCCAAATTCTCCAGAGGAATATAGTTCTTGAATTTTTTTACTTGCTTCTTCATCATTTACAATAAATGTATCATCTATTCCAATTAGACGATAGCCAATTGCAAGCTCACGATCACCTACAACGGCTAATCTACCTGTTGCGTCGGTTTTTTGTTTTGATATTTGTTCACTCAAATTAGTAACAGCTCCTTAATCTTGTCAATCGAAAGATTGTATCGTTTTCCATATGTAATTCTTTTAAGATTTTCATGTTCATATTCAGCATTAATCATAAAATAGAAAATAGTGCCAATAGAAAGTGCAATATTTTTCAATTTCTTTACATATGTGGTATTGATAAATTTTGCAATAGCTACTTCAAAATCAATTAAGCTTTTTGAGGTCTTGTACTGTTCTAGTGACTCGCTTAGTTTGAAGAATGGTTCTATTCTTCCTATAATTTCTGCAACATCTTTAACTTCATAAATGTCAATTAATTCCTTGGAAGTGATTCGTCCTCCCTCAACAAGATGTCTTGCCAGCACATCTTTTTCAACGTTAGATTCTTTTGCCTTCAGAAGGTTTAGAATATTTTTCTTATCTATCTCAGCACGAAACAATTCTCTAATAGGGCCTTCATCACCTTGAAAGAATTTTAACGACTCCAGCAACTTGTGATAATATGATTCATGTAAAGCAGACATCATTGGTCCTAGATCACCTGTCTTTTGGAATTCATCTATGTGTTTCAGCAATACCACACCATAGTCATATTTTGTAAGTTTGTTTACGACACCCCCAACATCTGGTTCGGAAAGTATAATCTTAATTTCATCAAGTGGAATATTACCAGCTGCAATTCCTGCAGGCACATTACGACTAGAAACTAACAATGACTCAGTTTCTGTGATTGTTCTCCCCATCATTTTAGAAGAAAGGATTAGTTCAATATTATAGAGATCCCACTTGGCTAAATAAGCCCGAACAGCATTTTTGCCACTAAAAGGTGCGGATTCTAACATAATTTTATTAATTTCAACTAGATGACGGTTAAGTGCCACTTCTAAAAGTTCTGAACCTTGATAGACTGAAGCAGATTTTTTAATCTCTTGGCCATACCAGGTTGACTCTAAAAGCTTAATCATTTCATTTACATCGTTTGCTTTTAGAAGGCTCTCTAAAAATTCTGGTTTAAGAAAACTTATTGATATTGACTGTAATCTACCAAAAGAAGACGAATATGGTGAAGTTCCCATTACAGTATCTTCTCCAAAATTGTAGTTTTAATTTCATCTTCATGGGTTCGCAGCAATTCTTCAAATGTAAGATCCAGTTCCTTGGTACCATCGTTGTTTTCAGCTACTAATCCACCTAAGATTTGAATTGAGGACCCTAGGGTGATATCATTGCCGCTAAAAACAGCCTTATCTTCTTCCCTACAATGGATTACTATATTATCACCTAATGCATTTTTTGCAGTTTCAGCCATTTTCTGTAATTTTGTTTTATATTCTGAAGTTTTTGTATAGTTTACAAGTTCTTGTTTTATCTTATCAAATGTAGAGTCTAGATTTTGGTTAATTGCATCAAACAAGATCTTCTTTGCTTCTAACTTTCCAGCTTCAACTATTCTAGATGCTTCTTTTTCAGATTTTGTTTTTGCTTCATTTGAATAATTTTCTTGAAGTTCTTTTATGGTTGTATTTTTTTTTATTTCAGCTTCTGATTGTTTATTATCTAACTCTTTGTCAAGATTATTGATTTCTTTTTTTTTCCTGCTTTGTATTTCATCTATGAAGATATCTATGCTCATAATACCGTCCTAGAGTATATCGAGTAATAAGATAATTCCTAAAACGAAGCCAATGATCCAAAGTGTTTCTGGAATTACAAAGAAAAATAGTACCTGACCAAACTTCTCTGGTTTTTCAGCAATAATTCCCATACCAGCAGCGCCTATTCCTTGTTGTGCATTTCCAGTTCCTATCAAACCACCAGCTATTGCAATGGCAGCAGCTATAGCTAACATAGGTTTCGCCAAATCTGAACCACCTGATGAGCTTTCTTCTGCCGCAAATGCTGAAGGTGAAACAAATAACAAAAGTGCTAAAATTACACCGAAAGATATACTAAGAAAAGAAAATTTTCTTTTAAATGGCATGCACATGATCACATTATTTTATAATATAAAAACATGTTATAGGGTTAACGTAGTTGTGATATTAGATAATCATACATAAAGATGCAAAAAAAGTAGGAATATCAAATGACAGAAATTAAACTTGGAAGATGGGATCTTTCAGAATTAACAAAAAACCCAAAGGATGCAGCATTTCAAAAACAGATTCAGAAATTAGAAAAGCAGGCAAGAAAGTTTGAAAAGATAAAATTAAAATTAGATCCGAAAATGTCTTCCAAAAAATTCATGAGTATTATACAACAAGTTGAAGAAATGTCTGAGAAGATGAGCAAGATTGGTGGATATGCATCATTATCATATTCTTCAGATACCCAATCAGATGAAGCAACATCCCTAATGACTCAGATGTCAAAATTAGGTTCTGAGATTTCTAACAAGATTTTATTTTTTGATTTATGGTGGAAAACACAAGTAGACAAAAAAAATGCAAAAAGACTCATGAAGAATGCAGGGGAGCTCACAGAATACTTGTTACACAAAAGACTATTTGCAAAATATGCTCTTAGTGAGCCTGAAGAGAGAATTATCAATACATTAGATGTTACAGGCATATCTGCACTTGTAAAACTGTATGACAAGATAACTAATGCCTATGAATACAAAATGAAAATAGGAAATAAAACTAAAATTTTGACAAGAGAGGAGCTCACAAACTATGTACGAAGTACAAATCCAAAGATCCGTGAGACTGCCTACAAAACTATTCTTACAAAATATACTGAAAACAAAGGAGTGATAGGTGAGATATATCAAAATATTGTTCTTAATTGGAGAGATGAAGGCATCGAAATAAGAGGATACAAAACTCCCATATCAATGAGAAATATTGGAAATGATGTTGACGATAAAACTATAGAATCGCTTCTTTCGGTTTGTAAAAAAAATTCTTCGGTTTTTCAAAAGTTTTTTGTTCAAAAAGCAAAGATGTTAAAAATGAAAAAGTTGAGAAGATACGATTTGTATGCTCCACCAGCAGATAACATCAAGGAAAAAAATTACACATACAATAAATCTGTAAAGCTAGTTTTTGAGTCACTTGGAAAGTTTAGTGAAACATTAGAAGGATTTGCAAGAAAAGTCTTCAATGAGAATCATATCGATTCGTCTGTAAGACAAGGGAAAAGAGATGGCGCATTCTGTAGTACTCTTTCACCAAAAATAACACCATATGTACTTGTAAACTTTACAGGAAAGTCTAGAGATGTTTTTACTTTAGCTCATGAATTGGGTCATGCAGTGCATAGCCAAGCAGCACAAGATAGATCAATTCTCGTTCAAGACGCTCCATTGCCTTTAGCAGAGACAGCATCTACTTTTTCAGAGTTGCTATTGTATGATAATCTGGCTGACAAGATTTCTGATGATGAAAAGAAAATTATGTTGTCAGAAAAAATTGATGATTTGTATGCAACAATTCTAAGGCAATCATTTTTCACAATTTTTGAAGTTGATGCTCATAAGCAAATTGGGAAAGGAACTACAGTGGATGAGATTTCAAAGATGTACCTACAAAATCTTAAAGAGCAATTTGGAAATACAGTGAGTCTTTCTGAAGACTTTGCGATTGAGTGGAGTTGTATTCCTCACTTTTATCACACACCATTTTACTGCTATGCATACTCTTTTGGAAACTTGCTTGCATTGTCTCTATTTCAGAGATACAAAAAAGAGGGAAAAGACTTTGTTCCATCATACATCAACATTCTTGCAGCAGGAGGTTCAAAGAAACCAGAAAGTCTCCTTTCAGAACATGGATTTGATATCAGATCTCCAAAGTTTTGGCAAGAAGGCTTTGATTATGTTAATGAGCAAATTAAAACACTGTCATCACTAAACTAGATTTTTTAATAATGGGGCTGACAGTCCAACGCATGGACTGCCAGCTTGTTCCCCGAACGGTTTGAATTCGATGTCAAAACCCAAACAATGATAATCTGATTTAAACGTTTGAAATTATTTCAAGTCCAATTTTTTTGGTTTAATCTTTCTGATTGTACCAGCTAGAATACCAATTGTAATTCCTAACTGATAAAGGAAATACAAGAGTACCTCAAATGAGCTAGGAGTAAGATCCGTGAATCTGCTCAGGCCAGTTAGCAATAGTATAAGGGCGCTTAAAATGAAAACAAATGCCTTTGATATTCCACGAATATTTGTATATTTTAAAAGAACAAAAGTCATCACAGTGAAAGAAATAGCTAATACGGTTAGAAATCCAGTATTCATTCCAAAAATCAAAAAGATTGAAGAGGCGACTTCACCTGCACTGCCTGCAGATAAATTTGAGAGATCAATTTTTTCAGGAGAAGAAAAACGTGGAACGCTCAAAATAGCATTTGCCAAAAAGATGATAAACAAAGTAATTGATACTGTCTTTACATGATTTTGGAGACGTGGAAATCTCACAAGAATAGCTCGTCCTAGAATGATTCCTTGAAATATACCAATACCAAAAGCGCTCAAAACCGCAATTAATTGAATTACAGGATCTTGGAAAATATCAACAAGAATCTGAATTAGAGCCATTACTAACTAGATTTTTGCAAAAATGAGAATATTAGCTAGTAGATAATGTATTTTCGTAAAAAAATAAAAAAAATTCATCTAATTATAGTATTTCAAAATGTACGAAATAAGAGTAAATTTAATAATTTGATTTCTAAAGTGACAACTTATGCGAAAAAAGATATTTTTCTTAACATTAATTATATTAATTGGGATTTCTACAAATTATGCCTATTCACAAGAAGTAAGTCTTGCAACTTTTCAGGAAACTGCACAAATTATTGTGGACAAGAGCATTTCTCAAAATGTCATAGTGTCAATTACATTACAAAGTACTAGTATTCAAGAAATCAGAGTTCCTGTAGAGCTAGAGCAAAAAATCAGAGATAATGATAGAATAATAGCCATAGTTTTGACTAACCAAGACCACTGTGTTCTAGGTGTTGCTGACCAATCATGTATCATGATAAATGTAGAAAGAGATCCTGCAGATAAGGGCATTAATGCTATTCAAGATTCTACTAAAGAGATTGCTGAATTGTACATTGATGAAATTAACCAAGCATTTGATACAGATGCAAAATTCCATTCAGTTTTAATCCATACTACTGATGAAGCAAACAAAGCACTTGAAACGTCAGGAGTGGTTGCGGGTAAGGGTACAATTTCAGCAGTCTACACAATGCCTATGGAAGACACTTCTTCAATGTATGAAAAGATTTCGTCAATACTTATTCCAAAAATAATTAGAGATGGAGGAGGATTTTATGATATTGCGAAGGATTTATCGTTTGAAGAAAACTCAAAAATGACCTTTTCGTTAATTCCATTAGATTCAAAATCACTCTTACAGTTAAGATTATCAGTTGATTACCCAAACAAAGCCACAACAATTTCTAAAATTAGCCCATTAGAATTTCTCAAAGTTGAAAATCTCAAGAGATCAGATTATTTTTCATCAGGAGTTTATCCTCTGAATTCAATAATTCAGGTAGTAGTTCTATCATTTGAAAATACAAATGTTTCAGATGTCAAGGGAAATATCGTCCCTACACAAATTATAGATAATGAAAAGATGCCTACAGACATTTCAAAAGAAGGATGGATTTTTGATCCTGAAGAAGGACAAAGAATTCAAGGGAAATACATTTTTGGTGATAAAGTATCAGTAAGTAAGGAAGAATTAAAATTTTCGCTAGGGGGAGTACAACTTCAAACTATACAATCTGAAAATGTTGAGTTTGACGAATCAATTGTTGTGGTAATTATAATTACAATAGTAGCAATTGCAGCTGCAATGTATTATCTTAAAGGATACAAAAAGTAATTACAATAAGAGTACTGCTGCTGCAAATACAGTTGTCCATTTACCATCTCTGTTACCTTTTATTGATTGAGTGACGTTATGAGTCTTATAGATTTGGCCTGAAATTAACCACTGTTGCCTTTTTTCATTCCAGGCTTTGTCAACATCAAATGGAATTCCTAAGGAAGATGCCAACATTTGTGCTGCAATGTCTTCAGCATAATCACCAGCTTGAGATTCGTTTTGACCAAAAGATTCGTATTCTGAGAGGTAGCCATATCTGCTCTTATCTTTCGGTTGTGCAAGACCAACTGATGCGGCACACATTCTGTGTGGTTCATTAGTTTGGTTCTTTGAATAAATTGTGAATAAAATCTGGCCTGGTTTGATTTTTTTGAGACCTTCTTTTCTAGAGATTAATTTAGCATTTGGTGGAAAGATGCTTGAAATCAACACAAGATTTGTTCCTGCTATTCCAGCATCTCTTAGAGCATATTCAAAACTTGTCAACCTATCTTCATGAATGCCTTTACCTTTTGTAAGGAATAGTGTCTTGGCTACAAAGTCAAACATTTCTGAATTGATGAAAGAATGTGATTATTTATACTTTAATTGAGAGAGACATTTTTCATAATTGATTTAAAAAATTAGCAATATCTTGGCCATGCTGTTCAACATTAATGTCTCGAAAAATCTTTCTGATTATTCCTTTTTTGTCAATAATAAACGTAGAGCGTTTTGCCAACCCAACAAAATTTAACCCAGCATATTTTTTGCAAGTATCTTTTGCAGTATCGCTTAGATGAAGATAGGGCATATCATATTCCTTAACAAATTTAGCTTGATCTTCAACAGTGTCTACAGAAATTGCGAAAATCTCAGTGTTAGTTGATACTATGTTTGAATATGAAGCGATGACACTTTCAGCCATTTTGAAAACTTTTTTTGAAGGACACGCAAACAGATGATTTTTTGGATAAAAACAAAGAACTACGTTCTTTTTGTCTTTAAAAGAATCAAGATGAATAGAATTTCCATCATTTGCCAAGAGTTTAAAATTTGAAGCAGGTTGACCTTCTTGCATAATTATATATCTTTTTTCTTTCTCTTTCTTTTATCAGGTGTGTTTGGTAGTTGGGTTAAAAAGATAAATGTAAAAAATGCACCCAATCCAAAATTAACTACTCCCATTAAAGTAATAATCAGAGTCATTGCAGGTAATTGAGTTGGAGCAACAAATATTCCCATAATCATACCCATTATACCTGTTCCAAAAAACATAATCATCAAAACCTTTACTCTCAATGGCGAGATGTATTTTATTCTCATAAAATGTATCAAAATATGGCATTATTATAAATTGACGGATAATTCGATTAGTTTGAAACAAAAGAGTGTTTTAGATAAACCGCAGGTAACACTTTAAACCTGAAAAATTTTATTTTATTTCGTGCCAATGTAGCTCAGCCTGGTAGAGCAGCTGATTTGTAATCAGCAGGTCATGGGTTCAGATCCCGTCATTGGCTTTTAAATTTCTCAATAAGGAATACTATTGTAATATTTTGCCAATAAGAATAAGTATCCTAGAATTTGGAACAAATTCAAATGAGTTCGGATGATTTTGAGTTAAACCAAAATGATGATTTGGAGATCTCTGTAAAAAAATCAACATTTAAGGGGTTAGTTATAGGGTTAATTGTAATAGTAGGAGTTGCGGCATTTTTTGCAGGATCATATGTATCAAATTTTAACTCAAACCAGATTTCAGAGGAAGATCTGGAAGAGACAATTGCCAAATTAGAACTCAAAATACTACAAAATCAATTACCTACTGAACAACCAAAACTTCCAATGAAAATTTCAGCAGATAATGACCCAATTATTGGGGATCCAAATGCACCAATCACGATAATTGAATTTTCAGATTTTCAATGTCCATTTTGTGCAAGATTCTATACTCAAACACTTCCGTTAATTCATGAGGAATACATAGAACAAGGGAAAGTAAAACTAGTTTTTAGAGATTTCCCAATTCAAAGTATTCATCCAAATGCATTACCTGCTTCTGTTGCAGCAGAATGTGCCAATGAACAAGGTAAATTCAAAGAGATGCATGACATGTTATTTGAAAATCAAAATGAATGGAGCAGGCAAGAAACTGCTGATACATTGATATTATTCAGTCAATACGCTGGAGAGATGCAATTAGAACAAGAAGTTTTTGATTCATGCCTTACAAATGGAAAGTATATTGAAGAAATTAGAAAAGATCTTAGAGATGGGCAAATTTATGGAGTAGAAGGAACTCCTGGATTCTTTATAGGAAATGATGAAATAGGATATGTTGGATTAAAAGGAGCCCAACCATTTGAAAGTTTCAAAAAAGTTATTGATTCTCAATTAGGTTTGTAAAAAAATAACAAGCGTTTATTAGACCTAAATCGAGACCGCAGATATCGGAATAATGACGGGTAAGCAATGAGCTTTTTCGTCGTTGCTTAAGAGAAGAAAATAAAATGACAAACTTTGAAGAATTAGGATTAGAAGAAGACTTACTGAAAGGAATTCGTGATCTTGGGTATAAAGAGCCATTTCCAATACAAGAAGCAGTAATTCCAGTATTACTTACAGGAAGAGATGTTGTAGGACAAGCTCATACAGGTTCTGGTAAGACTGCAGCTTTTGCATTAGCAATGCTACAAAAAATCCAACCAAAAAATGGAATTCAAGGATTGATCATGGCTCCTACAAGAGAGCTTGCAATTCAGATTACAGAAGAAATAAAGAAATTTGGAAAATATACCAAAATTAAAGTAGTAACTGTTTATGGTGGACAAGGAATGGGAATCCAGTTAGACGCTCTTGATAGAGGAGTAGAAATTGTCGTAGCAACGCCAGGTAGACTAATAGATCATCTCAAAAGAGGCACAATAGAACTAAGAGATGTCACCCATATTGTTCTAGATGAAGCAGATACGATGTTAGATATGGGATTCATTGACGATATCCAGTTTATTCTAGATCTGGCTCCTGAAAACAGAGTCATGTCATTATATTCCGCAACAATGCCAACTGAGATTCTAAGACTCTCCGAAGAATATCTAAATAATCCAAAACAGTTTCTGTTAAGTGCAGATGATCTTAGTGGAGATGGAATAGATCAATCATATTTAGTAATTAAAGACCGAGACAAGTTCAAGTATCTAATTGATTTCATCAAACCAATCAAACGTCAATGTATTGTATTTTGTTCAACAAAATATAGAACAAGAGATGTTGCAAAATTCCTTCATCAAGAGAAATTCAACGCAGTAGCAATAGAAGGTGACATGTCGCAACACAGAAGAGAACAAACAATGGGAAAATTCCGAAGTGGGAAAGCTGACATTCTTGTTGCAACAGATGTAGCCTCAAGAGGCATAGATGTTCCAACAGTAGAATTAGTGATCAATTATGATGTTCCAAATCAAGAATTAGTATACTTTCATAGAATTGGAAGAACTGCAAGAGCTGGTGGAACAGGTAAAGCAATAACATTTGTTTCATATTCGTCTGTGGGAGATTGGAATCTTATCAAACGTCAAATTAAAGTTCCTCTAGAAGATTTGAATAAAAAAATGGGAATTCAAATTTCAATTCCAGATCCTCTAAAAAGACAAACCCCATCAAGAAGATATGGAGGTCAATCAAGATCTAACTATTCCAGAGGTGGACGTTCGGGAGGATATGGAGGATCAAACAGAGGTGGAGATTCAAGAGATGATAGAGGCGGAGGTAGAAAAAGATTCAACGATAAAGGCGGCAAAAATAGCTACGGCGGACGTAGTAGATGGTAACAACTGTAAAACTTAAAGACTTGAACTTCGTAAATTATTTTAAGATAAAGTAATGAATAAAGGATTCATTTTATTAAATTGTGATCTTGGCGCTGAAGAATATATTGCAGATGAGTTAAAACATATGCAAGTTGTCATTAATGCATATCTTACTTTTGGGGCATATGACGTAATTGCAGAAATTGAAACGGAAGATCAGGAAGAATTTGCAAAAGCAATTGCAGTAATTAGAAAGCTTTCCAGAGTTGTAAGCACAATGACACTAAATGTGTCTAATCCCGAATAATTGTTATATGAGTTTATTATAATTATTTCAAATTGCAAAAAATTGATTATGAAGGAAAAGTTTGGATACTAAATAATAACAATCCTCAACCACTGTTAGACCATACTCTTCACACGCTAGAAAAACATGGAGTAAAGCGTGAAGATATGATAATAACAGAAACACCGACAGCGAAAGTGGGTGCGATAGTAGTTGAGATTTGGCCATATGAACTTGTCATAGGAAGAGTTAGAACAACTCGCAATGATTCATTTATCAGCGGTACTGAATTTAAAATCGAACTAAAGATAGATGAAAACGGAAATTATATGGATTATCTTTGAAGAAAAAGAAAATTCAAAACATCATAATTACTTCAATTGTTATTCTTATTATTGGAACAATTGCAGCATACAACTATTCAGCTGAACAAACCAAACAAAAAGGTCTACAGTTTGGAATTGGATTAGAACAAATTGAAAAAGAGGTTAGTGATCTACAAAAAAAATTCTATTCTGAGAAAACTAGATGGAATGAAGGAGATATTTCAAAAGAAGAATTGTTGAGGTTTTATGAGGAACATTTGAGTGAATTTAAAGAAATAATTTCCAGGTATGATGAATTAACACCAGCAGAATTATTTGAGAGTTCAGTAGAATTGTTCAAGCTCTCATCGGTTACTCAGTTAGAAAGCGATTCACAATTCATAGAGTGGATAAAAACCGGAGACGAATCAGCAAAGATCAGATCAGATACACAAATTCAAGAAGCATATGAATATCAGAATTTAGGATTAGCTGAATTTCAATTGGCTAAAAGTGGCGTAAAATATTATGAAGGAGGAGAAAAATTTGAGGCACCACAAGGAATTTCATCACAAAAAGTGGTTCAAGTATCAGAGAGTATGAAAAATCAATGTAATGATGAATTTAAAAATGAATTAGGTGAATTTGATTCAGATAAAATAGAAATTGATTGGTTCAATTGTATCAATGAAGCAGAAAAATGGAAGATTGAACACCTACCTTAAATAGAAATTTGGATAAAAACTTCTTTAAAGAATATAATGCAAGTAAATTATGGAAAAAATTTTCATCATCATAATTATTTTTGTGGGATTAATACCATTAGCATTCGGAGAAGTATTTGTTCAAAATGATCAGCAATACATAGGGGACGATGATGCACTTCACATTGTTGGTGAAATTATAAACAATTTAGAATTTCCATTAAATCAAATTAATGTTCATGTAACTTTACTTGATGAAGATGGACACCTAATTACAATAAAGGAGACAAGTTCCTTAGTAAATACAATCATGCCAGGTATGAAAAGTCCATTTGATCTTGTTTTAACAGATAATGAAGCAAAAAAAACTAAATCATATTCGTTGGAATTAGATTACAAAGTTAGTCATCCAAAAAATCAGGCCATAGACATTACTGAATCAGAGTTATCTAGAGACAATTACAATAATTTGATGATAACTGGAATTGTTACCAATAGAGGAGACATTACAGCTAACACTGTGGCAGTGATTGCGACACTTTACGACAATGAAGGAAATGTTGCAGCGGTATCCAGGGTTCATCCAGAACCAGATTATCTGAGAGCAGATGATTATACATTCTTTGTAGTATCTATACCGGATAAAATTCAAACTAGTGGGATAAATGATTATACGTTGATTGCTGAATCAGAAGAGTATGCAGCTGTTCCAGAATTTCCTGTTGGAACATTTGTTTTGTTAGTAGCTACATTGTCCGCATATATTGGGATCACAAGGTATTCAGGCAGAATCATACCAAACCTGATTTCTGCAACAAATCTAAGGTAGGAAAAATTTCTTCCATTAGTTTTATTTTTTCTAGAGGTGTTGGTTTTGAAAATTTCACCTTAAAAGTAATTGTCAACATATCTTGATCAGTATGAGATATTCTAATAGAGTGAACATGACGGTTGGTTGTAGATAAGAAATTTTTCCATTTTTGTAAATGTTCTGTTACTCGATTTACATTTTGTACCACTTCAGAAAGACTTGTATCCAAATCAGTATCAAATAACCCAAACTTGACAAGAGGAACCATAATGACCCCGCCCAAAATTTTGTCATAGTTTTTTAACATGGATAAAATAATTTCTTCAGAATTTTCTTTTGGATAAATTTCACCATAATCAGGATCAAAATATCCCGCAATCAATTTTTTGGAATCAAATATACGAAAATAGCCTTCATCTAATTCTAACTTCCACAACATCTAGAAAATAATTTATGAATAAATAAACAATTTACCAAAGACAATTAAATAAACTAGGAAAAATAGAAAAAGTCATGGTAATTTCTAAAGAGAATAAGGATTTCATTGACAGTTTAATTGACTACTACATTAATGAATCAGAATCATATAGACAGATTGCAGAAAATTTTGTTCCAGAGGTGGAATCAGTTCCAGATACAGCATTTGGAATCATCACAGGATGTGTATATTCTGGATTTTTACAAGCATATCAAAACCAACAGTTAACACCAAGTTTAGAAGATATGCAAGAATTTAATCAAATAATAAAGGAACGAGCCCCTCTAATCAAAAAATCTGTACTTGGGCAATCTAGAGTGCAAGTCGATGAAAAGGAATCAGAAAACAAGTCTGATCAAGATTTGGCAGAAAATAATTCATAATTTATTATTTTTAATTGGAGAGTCATGATAACAAGAATAATGAATTTTCTATTAAAACACATACGTAGAAATCATCAGTAAAGCGGCTTTCAAAAAAACAGAAAATTAGTTACAGTTTAATGGCATTTGTAAGAAAAAGAACTATGAAGGTAGACGGAAGCAAAATTATCTTTGGGTTAGGAGTAACCTCAGCTGTAGGGATAGCTGTAATTGCACTGTATTTCTCTATTCGTTAAAGATAAATCATCAAGAAAATCAAACTGAATGTTGTCAGAAATAAACGAATTTAAAATTACACAAATTGTGGATAACGCTCAAATGGTTCAATTGACATTAATTGAAAATGTCACAACTGAGCCAGTTTCACAGAAACAGTTGATTATAGAAAATGTTGCAAAAAAGCTTGATTCAGAAACTAAAGAGCAGGTTATGCCATTACTAGAAGCAATATTACAAGCTCAACCAACTGTCAATATCAAAACCTATCAACAAACACAAATCACAATAACAATGCCAAAATCAAGATATAACAATATGGGAAGGCCTCAAGTTGGAAATACAATTGAGGTGGATTTGAAAAAAATCTAAAGATGTGAATTTATTTCATCAATAGTATATAACGGTAGAGAACAAGAAAAATTTTTACAAACAAAAACTAAAGTTTTATCTTCAAAAGTTTTTCCAGTAAAGAAAGGATATTTAGATAGATTTTCTAACTGAGTAGAATTTTGAATTGTAACAATAAAGGAATTAGGCAAATAGTTTGTGAGAAGAGATTTGCAGATCTCAGAATTTTCTGTGTTGATAATGGTAATTTCTACAGGTTTTTGCAAATAGATAGAAAGGGTGTTAAGTAGATACCCAAATCCAAAGGGATTTTCAGCTGCCATTTGTGCCTGAGATTCCAGAATTTTGGTAGCAATCTCAAGGAAATTTTGCTCTTGAGATAGATGATACAATCTAAGCATTACAAAAGCAGAAACAGAATTTCCAGAGGGCAGAGATAAATCATAATTGCTTTTTGGTCGAATGATTAGTTTTTCATGATCATCTGAAGTCATGAAAAAGCTATTGTTCTCAGAATCCCAAAAGTGATTTACTAAATGATGTCCAAGTTTCAAAGCTAGTTTAAGATATTTTGGTTCAGGTTCAATTTCAAATACATCTAATAATGCATTAACAAAGTAGGAGTAATCTTCAAGATATCCATCAATTTTTGCAGTTCCATTCTTGTAAGTTCGTAATAGTTTGCCATCTTCAAAAAGATTGCTTTCAATGAAGGCAATACAGGTTTTTGCAGCATTTAGATACTTTGGATTATTTGTTACACGATAACCTTTTGCAAATGCAGTAATCATTAACGAGTTCCATGAAACTAAAATCTTATCATCCAAACCTGGACAAGTTCTCATTGAACGAACTTTCAATAATTTTTCAGAGCATAATTTTAAAATATCTCTAACCTTCTCTTCTGTGATTCCAAAATTGAAAGCAACAGTAGAGATATTGATATTATTACATAAGATATTATTTCCTTCCCAATTTCCCCCATCAGTAACATCATAGTAAAGACAAAAGAGATCAGCTTCACTGCCAAGAATTTCTTTAATTTCACTTTTCTTCCAAACGTAGAATTTTCCTTCTATTCCTTCAGAGTCTGCATCATATGCAGAATAGAATCCACCTTCGGGTAAAGTCATTTCACGTAGTACAAAATCAAGTGTTTTTTGCAATACATCAAGATAGAAAGGGTCTTTTGTTATTTGATAGGCTTCTGCATAATTTACAGGAATCAGAGCATTGTCATAGAGCATCTTTTCAAAATGAGGAACCAACCACTTTGCATCAGTGGAATATCTATGAAAACCACCTCCAATTTGATCAAAGATCCCGCCTTTTGCCATTTTGTTGAGAGTTTTGAGCGCAAATTCATTGAATTTTGAGAGACCTGAAAGTTTGGCATAACGAAACAAAAATGAAACATTTGCAGCATTTGGAAATTTAGGAGCACCACCAAATCCGCCATAATTTGGATCACCTATTTGAAACAGATTCATAGCAGCCTCATCAAGCATAGTTCGTTCTAATTTTGATGAAACTTTGGGAGTTTCGGTTTTATGTAGTGCATCAAGAAATCCCTCAGCAGATTTTTCAATATCTTTTGGTTTTTCTTTCCATGCTTGTGAGAGCTGTCTGCAAATGCTTCCAAATCCTTTACGTCCATAGGAATCCAATACAGGGAAATAAGTTCCAACATAGAATGGTTTTTGATCTGGAGTAAGAAAGATGCTCAATGGCCAACCACCCTGACCTGTTGCTATCTGACAGACTTTTTGATAAATATCATCAATATCCGGTCTTTCTTCTCTGTCAACCTTTATGTTTACAAAATTCTCGTTCATAAATTTGGCTACTTCTTCATTTTCAAATGATTCGTGTGCCATTACATGACACCAGTGACATGCGCTATACCCAATACTTAGAAAAATTGGTTTGTTTTCATCTTTTGCTTTTTTTAATGTCTCATCATTCCATGCATACCAATCAACAGGGTTGTGTGCATGCTGAAGCAAATATGGACTGGTTTCATTGATGAGACTGTTTTCTGCCATGGTTAATCAAAATCGTTAGAATATTTGTACTTAATTAGTTTGATTAGCCCCAGATACTTCTTCCTTCTGTAATTTCGTAAATCCTAACATTAATTTTTCCTAGTAATTTCATTTTTGATTTGTGGGCTTTTTTGTCATGACTATAATCTTTTTTTTCAAGTAGTTCTTCCAGGCGTTTTAATTGTTCTAGGGATAGTTTTTTGAATTCATTTTTAGAGTCAGAAACAAGCCGTAATAGTTTAATTCTTTCACGATCTTCATTTGAAATTTGAGTCATAATATGATGTGGTGTTGACCCTTTATTTTTCTAATGTGCGAATCTTAAAATTTCGTGCTTGATTTTTGAAATTATGGAAAAAATGCGTGCAATGGTACTTTCTGAATGTGCTGCGATTGAGACAAACCCATTAAAACTTACTGAGATAGATAGGCATGAAATTCAAAGGCCAAATGAGATTTTACTAAAAATTGAAGCATGTGGAGTTTGTCATTCACAGCTTCATGGAATTGAAGGAGATTGGAAAGACATAGGAATTCCACCAACTCTTCCAACGGTTCCAGGTCACGAAATAGTTGGAAAAGTAGTTCAGATTGGAGAAAGTGTTACTAAATTCAAAGTTGGAGATAGGGCAGGAATTACTCCACTTCTTGAGACATGCAAAGATTGTCAATATTGCAAAGAAGGAAAAGAGAATCTTTGCGAATCATCAACAATTACAGGAGAATCTTTCAAGGGTGGATATACAGAATACATTACAGTAATAGAAGATTTTGCAACCAAAGTCCCACAAAGTATGAAATCAGAATATGCTGCACCATTATTTTGTGCCGGAATCACAGCATACAAAGCAATCAAAGCTGCAGAACCAGAACTACATAAAAAAATTGGAATTTTTGGAATTGGTGGAGTTGGCCATATGGCAGTTCAATTTGCTAAAGTAGAAAATTGTGATGTGATTGCATTTTCTAGAACTCAAAATCATCTTGATGTTGCAAAAAGATTAGGTGCGATGGATGTAATGATTTTTTCTGAAAATCAGGAAGAGTTCCTAGGTAAATTAAAAGAAAAACATGGAATGCTAGATGCTGCTATAGTTTTTGCACCAGCAGATATTGTTACTGATACTGCGATAAAGTCAGTAAAGAAGGGAGGATTGATTGTAATTGCAACAGTTGGAGAAAACCCAGCATTTATGGCATTTGAAGAAAAGACAATCAGGGGAACTCTAATAGGTACAACAAAAGACATGGAACAAGTCATAAAGATATGTGATGAAAAAAACATCGAAGTCATTTCTCAAACATTTCCATTAGAAAGCGCAAATGAAGTACTCAAAAAATTAAAAGATTCGGAAATTGAGGCAAGAGCAGTTCTAATTCCTTGACTTTGGGCTTAAATATTGGAGAAATTGATTTTTTGCTATGAATTGTAAGAGATGTCACCATACAGACGAAGTACATATTCCAAATGAAGATAGTAGTTCAATGATCAAGGTAGGTAAATGTCAAATCCCAACCTGTACATGCCAACAATTCTTGGATCCAATCGAAAAGATTGATGAAGATCTGTTGTAACGATTCATATATCAAAATCTTTTCAGATAAATTATGGACAAACACAAACCATCAGATGAAATGATTAAAGATCTGGACAACATATTGTCAAAACTTAATGCTATGGAAATTGTTGCATCAGATGATCATCAAAAAAGTTCAATTAAAATTATGAGGGCACTAGTTGAAGGCCAAATGCATTCAATTAATGAATTTCAGCATTTGAAAAAAGGTATGGACTTGTTAATGTTGCAATTGTTTGATGTAAAAAACAAAGTCAATAATTAAGCTTGGTATCACTTATTCCACAACCAGTACAACGATAAAGAGTAGATTTTTCAAGAATTTTTTCAGATTTCATTTCAGAGCCACAACACAGACAAGAAAATTTTTTTGGCTCTAAACTTGGTTCTTCTGTTTTTCGAACAACATAATTTGGTTTCACTTCAGTAACATCAGTAGAATTACAAGGCGGTTTGTAGTGAATCATTATCTTATTGATAACATTTTGTCTGTAATCACTATTTGATTCAAACATAGGTAGTATTGCAAGATACAAAGATTTTTCAGACTTAGATTGTTGGACCCAACATTTGAAATGTGAATGTTGAACAAAAAAAGACTTGTCGTCAGTCTTTTCACAATCACCAACATAGATTATGTTGAAGTTGTCCTTGTCTCTAGAAAAGATCAAGTATACTAGTTTTTCCATTGGAGGTCCCCATTCATCAAGAGGAACAGGTCCTAGAAATTCATATTGAAGAATTTGAATGCTCAATGAAGGTATTTTCGAGTGCTTTCTTTTCTTTTTTTCCCAAAAAACTATACTAGTACCACTAATTTGATCGCAAAATCTAAACTTGAAAAGATTAAATTCAAGAGTTATTGATTTTTTGTAAATGACGAAGTATGGGAATCATGCACAAGCAGGATTTGCTATGATTGTGGTTGCCGCAAGTCTTGTAGTAATTGGTCTTTTAGGATTAGCAATTGGTGAAGATGTACTCTTTTCAGATAACATGCAAAGAGACAATACAGCTCATTTCAATGAATGTAAGGAGAATGATTTCAAATCTGATGGTTGTGAAAAATATTGGGATAGAATCAACAACGAAATCTCAGGAATTTATGTAGATCTGGATGAGTAAAATCAGTATCCTTTACTAAAGTCTTCTAGCATATTTTTATTTTTTGTTAATCTGTTCATTGCATAAAATGCACCACCAACAATTCCTGCTTGATAAAATGTATACAAGAAAACACCCGATGATGTTGGATCAGATTTTGTGAAACTTAAAACAAGCATCGTAAAGAATACAAATGTTCCAACAAATGTTACCATTCTATTTAAAAATCCAAAGTTCATTCCAACAATTCTTTTGGAAGCTGCTGCCATCAATGTAATGCTGGTTATTATCAGGAAAGTTGCACCACCATTTACTGTGACAAATGCATTTAACCAAACTAAAAGTCCATCATCGAAAATTGTAACATCAGGCATCAGACTACCACCGTTTATGGCAAAGTTCACAGAACTAAACATGCCACCAACAACAAAAAAGAACAAGAGAAGTTTTATGCTTGATCTTTTAAATGCACTACGAATTTCTGAAGGTCTTACTGCTCGTTCTGTAATTCTAACCCCATAAAGAATTCCTACTGCCATAGCAGGAAGGAACATAATATTGATCAAAATAGGAGATTCCTTATTGATAGCCTCAATTTGAGGGTGAAAAACTAGAAATAAAATAACTGCTAGGAAGGCAGCCGTACCAAATAATATAAAACCTAGATGTTTGTGACCATTTGATTCGGAGTTACCATTCCAGTTGTACATCTTTTGAATTATTAAGAAAATCATTAAAAGCCAAATCGAAAAATCATTTGGTCAAATTATCAATTCTGTTTACCCTTTTTAGCAGAAGCCAAGTAGATTCTTCATGAATGGAACAAAACCATTAGTCATATTAGGCATCATCATTTTGATTTTTGGTCTAATCTTCCATCTCCAAGGACAATCAGTAATAGGGCCAAAATCCTCGTTTATGTATTCCAATCCAGATTGGATTACTTATGGCATTCAAATTGCAATATTAGGAATAATCATAGTTGCAGTAGGGATTGGGATTAGTATAATCAAAAGAAATTAGTTTATCACACGAAGGGTAATGGTACTTCTAATTTTTTGGAGTTTTCTAATTTTAGATGTAATTATTTCGTTCATTTGTGAAGGAGTGTCAGTGACAAATTCAGCAACAACATCATAACTGCCATAAGTTATTATGCAATCTTTGATTTCAGGAATATTTTTTAGTTGTGAGTAAAGCGATTGTTCTTCTCCAATTTCACAACTAATTAACATGTAGGCTTTGTCCATCTCAATTATATTTTCTTAAAAATGCGCTAACTTAAAGACATCTAAAGAATTATTTCAGTAAAACAGATCTCAAAAACCTGCAATTATTGGATCTTTTGGTTTCATTATTTCTCTTAATAGGATTGTTGCAAAAGAACCTCTAGATAATGAAAACTCTACGGTTGTATCATATGATGAATAGTCAGAACAATGTATTGCAGCTTGCCTAAAACCTCCTTCATTACTTACTTCCTGCATCTCTTTTATGAAAAAGTCTTTTGGGGTAATTTCTTCCTGTTTCAGTATTTTAGAGATTTGATAATCAAATCTTGTTTTTTTGTAATATGAGTATCCGACAAATGGTAATGCTAGCCGTTGATCTAATCCTTTCGCATATTTTCCAATTACACTATGAAAATCAAAACAGACATCACCTAATTGGGCTTCAAATAGGTTTTCGCCATCAGAAAAGGCGGAACTTAGAGACTGATTAAAAAGAAAAGACTGGTAGGCCTGAATGTAAAATCTTCTCAATGATATATGAATAGAACGAATTGCACGAAGTGCATCGCCATGTTCAATCATTTCTTTTAGAACAATTCTTTCAATATCCATTTGATATGGAACCTGATCAAAATATTTTTCATAGTTTTCCTTATCAGAAAGTTTCTCACGAATCTCAGTATTTTCCTTTGAGTCATAAGGAGATGTAAAAAATAAAATAAAATCAACAGCTTTTTTAAAATCCCTCTGCAAAATTGCCTTTCCAATAAGATGAGTTACAGGTCTTTTTGAACCAAAGCGTTGATAGCCATAAAAATTCAGAATTTTGTCATATTCAGTAAAAGAAGATAATCCATCAAAACAATCAGAGATTTTAATTTTGAAATGATTTGATATCATGTCTTTTTTTGATAATGGTTTTTTTACAAAGCCAATTTTTTCAAGAGAGTACTTGTTAGTTGAAAAATTTTCAATTGGTTTTCCTTTATTTCCAGAGCAAACAAATTGCTCGGTTATTGCAGATGCATCTTTTAGTCCAAGAGCCTTTAAGCGAATTCCTTTTTTTCTAAAAACATCAGATAAAGCATGGGTGGTGTCAATCTTTTTCTTTTTTAGTTTGTATACGGCATAACCTTCTTGATCATTAATTGAGTTTTGTGCTCTTTGAGAAATTAATTCAGTTACTTGAAAATCTTCAGGTTCAATTCTAATTTTCCCCCCAATTCCATTAAATTCTGTGCTGTAAACGGTAATACCTATTTCAGAATCTAAATTTGGGATCACTCTATTGTCACTGTAACAAATTTGCTAATTGCGATATCAGGAGATTGTGCCCCAAGTAGAATTTTGTATGTGCCAGGTATAGCATCTTCTGAGGCTGTGATAGTTGTGAGGATTGGTCGAGGAGCATCAAAATCTAATTGAAATGTTTCAGGAGTATTGTTAGTAAGATCAATACTTAGAAAATCATGAGTTGTGATTAGAATTAATGAAACACCAAACAGATCTTTTTGTAATGTAGGAGATATAACAAAGTTGAGAGATTGTGAATCTCCAGGTGAAAGAGTTAAGGAATCTAATTCTAGTTGAATTTCAATTGGTAATGGAACAGAAGTATCAACTACTCCAATGTTATTTTCAACCCATTCTGTAAACCAAATTTTTTCACCATAAATTGTAAAGTCAAAGATTTGAGATATACCACAATTAGATAACATCACACCAGTCCCAGGATCACAATCACCCCAGTAAGGGTTCTTTGAAGGAATATGATATTCCACAAGAGATTGGGATTTTGGATCCATTATGGAAATGTTGTTTGCAGTTTGTTCATTGAAAACAATGCGTCCCAGTCCATCAGTTTCAATCCAGTAAGGTCTAGAAATTGGGGTCTTTACAACTCCTGTTTGATTTCCATATGTACTAAGTTGTGGTTCAGCTGTAACATATTGAGTGAATTGTTCAGTGAAAGGATCAAAACTAAAGAAGGAAGATGAGGTAGTATCTGCTAACCAAATAGTTCCATCATCAGTTACCACAGCGCCGTTTGGAGTAAGTAGTTCTGGTGGTAATTGATAGACTTTAACAAAATCAATTAAAGGAAGAAATTGTTCACCAGAATTTGCAGCCAAGTCTAGATACCCATTTTGATTAAATTTAACTAAAACTCCACCTTGTTGGAATAACCAATTTGTGAACCAGATATTATCATTTGTATCTACTGTAAAATCTGCGGTTACAGAATTATCAACAGGAGATGGGATACTAAGATAATTTATTTCACCATTAGATGGATTAGGATCTAATAATGTGAGTTTATTTCCAGTAAAATCATTGATAATAATTTGAGATCCATCAATTTGGAGTTTTTGTGGTAAAGAGTTTCCTTCAGAAGGATATGCTAATCGCTCATATTCCTCATCAATAGTTGAAAATTTCCATATTGAATCAAATCTCTCATCAGTGAACCACACAGAACCATCTGGGGCATAATCAATTCCCCACATCATAGAACGTTCTCCTAATGGCCATAAAGGATTGTTATACTCTGTAAATTTTTCAGTGTAAGGATCAAATTTTGCTAGTTTACCAGTATTTGTTTGAGCAAACCAAACATTTCCATCATAATCTGTTACAACTGCCAATGGATTTGTACATGGTGTTGGAATTGAGAATTCTCGAACATAGTCAGTAGACTTTGCATCACCAGAACCACAAAATTGAGCGCGTTGTGCATCAGGAAAATTATCAGCGGGTGTTCCAGTAATTGTGAACTCTGGATTATCTTCAGGAGGAGGCTGCATCATGCTTTGTAGTCCAAAACCTGAAGTTACCATGATCCCACCAAAAAAGAGAACCACTAGGAGTCCTTTCTTCTTCATATCTCAAAAAATATCTAGCCGTGTTATATCTTATTCCCAATAAGTTAGAGTAATTTTAGATCACCAGTTATTTTGTCAATTAGATTTTCAGGAGCTGGACCAATTGAGATACATGTTGTTGTTCCAGGAGCTATCTGCGTATGTCCAGCATCTGTGACTTCAGACCATGGAAGGTTCAAATCAATTGCATGTCTTTTTATTTCTTGTAAATCTTTGATACCAGAAACTTTCAGTACAACCTTCTCTTGTCCATCCCACCATTCATCATACCATTCGGGGTGAGATTTTCTCACATGTTCTGAACCAAGAACACAAGCATGGCCTACTTGTGCTGCAATCTTTCCTTTTCCCATCTCTAGATCAGTTCTAACTACAATTACTTGTTTGATATTTCCCATACGGTAATGAAATACAGGCTTGATGTAAAACTTTTGAGTTAAATAATTGACAAAGAAACAAAATCTGTGAACTTTGATGTTGTAGTTGCTGGAGGAAGTGTTGCAGGATTATTATGTGCAAGAGAAGTTGCTTCAGAAGGATTTTCAGTACTTGTGATTGAAGAAGATTATGAGATAGGAACTCCTGAACATTGTGGGGGATTAGTCAGCATGGTAGGGTTGGAAGAACTAGGAATAATACCATTTAGAAAAACTTTTGATCATATGATAGAATCCGCTGAAATCACAGCACCGAATGGGAATAGTTTTACAATTCATTCAGAGAAACAAAAAGTAGTTGAAATTAGTCGAAGAGAGTTAGATAAGCAGATAGCTTTTCAAGCTCAGAAAAATGGAGCAGTAATCAAAGTGAGAACAAGTTTTCAAGAGATTACAGATACAGGGATTAGAACAAATGAAGAGATAATTGATTGTAAGATTTTTGTTGATGCAAGAGGAGTTTCGTCACTCATACACAAAGATAGAACTGGAATTTTATTATCAGCACAATACGAAATTTATGCAGATTGGATCAAGAAAGGAAAAGTAGAAGTAATGTTCGACCAAGAAAAATATCCAGGATTCTTTGCATGGGTCATTCCATCGAATGAAGGTAAAGGCAAAGTGGGAGTTGCTGGAAGAGGAATCAACATAGCTGAAACATTAGATAATATTCTTGAAGAAAAAGGAGATTATTCAACAATTAGAAAAATTTTTGCCCCAATCTGGATAAAAGGCCCTATCACAAAGTTTGTAGAAGGAAAAACTGTAATTATTGGAGATGCGGCAGGACAAGCAAAACCAACAACTGCAGGAGGGATTTTTACTAGTGGAATGGGAGGAGTTTATGCCGGACAAGCAATATCAAAGTTTTTGAAAACAAATGACAGATCAGATCTTGAACAATATCAAAAAAAATGGACAAAAAGATTTGGTAAAGAATTTTCAAAACAGATATTTGCAAGAAAAATTTTGGAGAGAGTAGACAATAAAACAATCAATAAACTATTTGAGTCAATTACACCAGAGATCGTAAAAGAAATTTCAGAGAAAGATGATTTTGATTTTCATACTAGTTCTATTATAAAATTACTAGGAATGAAAGGTTCGATTAAAACTGCACAAACTCTAATTGGTGGAGAGTTGAAAAAATTACTTAGCTAAAATGTGCTCAAATTCTAAGGAAGGTATAAATGATGTTGACCGAAAATCGGGGTATGTCATCTACGATTTCATTACCTACATGTAGTTGTTGTCACAGACATATTATGCCTAAGGATAAATGTGTAAAATTCAATTGTCCTGATTGTGGTGTTGATTTAATTTGGAGGTGTCAAAGTTGCAGAGAAGCAGCAAGAAACTACACTTGTTCTTCATGTAATTTTCAGGGACCTTAAGAAAATGGCTCAATTACTATTAATTGCAAAAATTCTTCCTAAAGACACAGAGGTAGACTTAGACAAACTAGCGGAATCTATCAAGTCATCACTAAAAGAAGGAATCACGATGAAAAGACATGTCAAAGAACCATTGGCTTTTGGATTAGAGTTTCTAAAAGCAGAATTCGTTTTAGATGACAAGGAAGGGCAAATGGATTCATTAGAAAATTCTGTTAAATCAACTGAGGGTGTCAGTGAATTGGAAGTACTCAATATGAGTAGAATGTCAGTTGACATGAAATAGGTGATTTTTTGGTACGCAAAGAAGAGCCTTTGCAAATGCGGATTGGGGAAGCAAAGCAAAGAGATGTTGGTAAAAAACGGGCTAGAATTGGACCTGAAGCCATGGATTTTCTCAAAGTCAGTCCGGGTGACATTATTGAAGTGATGGGTTCAAGATCTAGCTGTGCAGTTGTTTGGCCAGTTGACGAAGATGAGAAATTTCCAGATATCATACGAGTTGATGGACAAACAAGAAAAAATGTTGGAGCATCACTAAACGATATTGTCAAAATTAGAAAAGTAGCATCAAAGATTGCAAAAACAATTTCCTTAACACCTGTAAATGATTCTGTTACAGTAGACAAAGAATTTACAGATTTTGTTAAAAATAGATTGAAAGGATTGCCAATTACTCATGGTGATGAAATTTCTGTAATGATATTAGGAAATTCTATGGACTTTAAAATTACAAAGGCCACTCCAAAAGGAGTGGTTAAGATAGATCGAACTACAATTCTTAAAATTTCAGCAGAAACTGCAGTTGATAGAAAAGTTCGAGTAACATATGAAGAAGTTGGAGGGCTTAGGCAGGAAGTTAAAGCAATGAGAGACATTGTAGAGCTTCCATTAAGACATCCTGAGCTGTTTACAAGATTAGGAATTGAACCACATAGTGGAATTTTACTTTATGGGCCTCCAGGATGTGGAAAGACACTACTTGCAAAAGTTCTTGCCAGTGAATCAGAAGCTAACATGTTTTTGATTAATGGTCCAGAGATAATGAACAAGTATTATGGTGAAACAGAAGCGAAAATTAGGGAAATTTTCAAAGAAGCGAAAGACAACTCTCCAAGTATAATCTTTATTGATGAAATTGATGCGATTGCACCAAAAAGAGAAGAAGCTTATGGTGATGTTGAAAAAAGAGTTGTTGCTCAATTGTTGGCATTAATGGATGGTCTTACTGATCGAGGAAACGTCATTGTGCTTGGTGCTACAAATAGACCAGAAGGGGTGGATCCAGCACTTAGAAGACCAGGTAGGTTTGATAGAGAATTTGAGATATCTGTACCTAACGAAGATGGACGGTTAGAAATTCTTTTAATTCACACTAGAGGAATGCCGGTAAGTGACGATGTAGATCTGAAAGATTTGGCATCAGAACTGCACGGATACACAGGGGCAGACATCAAATCACTTTGTAGAGAAGCAGCAATGAAGTCAATCAGGAGATACCTACCTGAAATAGATCTTGAAACAGAAAAGATTCCCTCAGAGGTATTACAATCAATGCAGATCAAGTTAATGGACTTTTACGATGCAATGCATGAGGTAGTTCCTACAGCAATGAGGGAATTTTATGTTGAAAGACCAAAAGTCTGGTGGAAAGATGTTGGAGGATTAGATAAGATCAAAAAATCATTAACAGAGAATCTTATTGTAGCAATGAAAGAGCCAAACAAGTTTACAAAGATGGGGGTCAGACCACCAAGAGGAGCTTTGATTTATGGACCTCCAGGATGTGGAAAGACACTACTTGGACGAGCAGTTGCTACTGAAACTGGCGCAAACATGATTTTAGTTAGAGGTCCTGAAATTCTTTCAAAATGGATTGGGGAATCTGAGAAAGCTGTTAGAGAAATATTCAGAAAAGCAAAAGCAGCAGCACCATGTGTAGTAATTTTTGATGAACTTGACTCAATAGCACGTTATAAATCAGGAGAAGGTGGAGCAAGTGAAAATGTTCTAAGTCAATTGCTAACAGAAATAGAAGAAGGTATTTCTTCACGAGTGGTAGTAATTGGAATTACTAACAGACCAGATATTTTGGATAGTTCCTTGTTAAGAACAGGAAGACTAGATTTAGTTCTATATGTAGAACCTCCAGATGAAAAAGGACGATTAGAGATTATCAAGATTTTAACAAAAAAGATGCCATTAGTAAATGATGTAAAATTACAAGAGATTGCGATAGCCACACAAAACTATACTGGTGCAGATTTAGCAGCACTTTGTAGAGAAGCAGCAGTTCAAGCGATGAGAAACAATTCGTCAAAAATTTCAAGTCAAGATTTTGCAAAGGGTTTGAAACAAGTTAAACCATCTATTACTAAAGAAGTTGATCAATGGTACAACACTATAAGAGAAAGTATATCTAACGTTGTACCTAAGACAGGAGATAAAACATTCTACGGATAAAAATGACAATTCCAATACGAAATACAGTATATGATAAGATTAAGGAAGAAAGTTCCTTGACAGATGTTAAGCTTTTTAAAATCTTGATTAAAGAAGGATATGTGATTCCTGAAGACAAATTCAACAAAATACTTCTGGATTTAGAAATTCTTGGTCTTATCACAGTAGTATGGATTACAAAAGACGAGCGTAGGATAGAGATAGTTGTTGTTAAAAAAGAGATAGACGAAATTGAAGAACAAAATAAGGAAATGATGGAAAAAGATTATGAAGCGAGTTTCCCAGGTTTTGAAAAATAACTACTTAGAATAGAGGGAAATGAAATGCAGCATCCAATGCAACTGCTACAAAAATTATTGTAAGATACGGAGCAGTGACTTTGTATGCTTTCCAAGCAAATTCAGATGTAGGATTCTTTGTTAGCTTATAGTGATATGCAAGCATTAGTCCACCAGAGGCTAGTGCAATTACAGTGTAAACAATTCCCATTCCATTTGGAATAAATAAAAGTAACAAAGAATAAGGAATTAAAATTATTGTGTTTCCTAAAATGTACTTTGATGTTTTTTGCATGCCAATTACAACAGGTAGCATTGGAATCTCAGCTTGGGCATACTCATCTTTAATCTTCATTGCAAGACACCAAAAGTGAGAAGGAGTCCAAACAAAGACCAAGAACCCAACTAGGAATCCTAACAAATCCATACTACCGGTAGCTGCAGACCATCCAGCCCAAGCTGCGGCACTACCAGCAATTCCTCCAATTACGATATTTGAAGAGTTTCGACGTTTTAGCCAAACTGTGTAGATAATCACATAAGAGAAGATACCAACAGCAATAAAGAAGGCAGATATGGCATTTAGAGCAAAGTAACCATAGATTACAGATACACAGCTTACAACTAATCCATAAATGAAAACATGAGATGCAGTCATTCGTCCAGAGGGAATAGGTCTTGTACTAGTTCTGGTCATTTTAGGATCAATATCTTTGTCATAATAGTGATTTAGGGCACTAGATCCTGCAGATGCCAATACTCCTGCAATAATTATGTGCAAGTATGACCAATAATCAAGTTCAGGAACACCATCAACTAGTTTACTTGCGGCATACATGGAAGTAACTGCAGTGATAACTAGAAGAACGACTATCCTGGGTTTGGATATTTCTATTATTTCTTTAAATCCCAATCTTATTCTATCCAATTCCAAAGCCATTTAATTTCTTCGTCGTATATGATCCGTAATGTTTCAAAAGGAATAAGTATCTCAGTCATACCATTTACCTTGAATGAGTAATTGGGACCTCATGATGCCAGGGATGGGATTAACAGCAATAGGCTTGGCGGGTGTTGTGTTATCATATGCTGGAATTGCACATACGTTCATTGATGGTTTACATGCCTTGAGTGGACTTGTTATGTTTGTAGGACTGATTTTCTTAGCGACAGGTATCTTAGATGGAGGTATTTCAACCAGCAATAAAGCAAAGGCAACAACTTTGGTAGTTTTGGGAATTTCATTATCATTTGGAATGTATGCTTTAGCAACCATGAATTCATCAGACTTTACCGTTACATTAGCAGGAATTTTAATGGCAATTGGATTCCCAGCAATCATTATAGCATACCTCGCAATGAAGCATCCAACTATAGTAAAACCAGTTGGCGCTATTGTTGGAATGGCAGCAGCAACAGGAATTATCATGTGGTTTGCATTTGGATTTGTGAGTCCTGACACATACATGATTCCTCAACAAGCGGAAATTAAAGAACCAACCAAAGAAATTACGCAAATAGGACCAATCTTTGCAATTCAAATTCTAGAAGGATCATCTGAAGAAGGAAATCCAGATTATGAACCGGATGTTGCAGTTGTTACACAAGGACATACAATTGAATGGACAAATGTAGATTCACTCCCACATACAGTAACTAGTGCAGTAGACTTTGGAGATACATTTGATTCTAGCATAATGAATGCAGGAGATATCTTTACGTTAGATACAACTAATTTAGAAATAGGGGAATATGGATATTTGTGTATCATACACCCTTGGATGGTTTCAACATTAGTTATTGAAGAACCAAAAGAACCAGTCAAAGTCACAATTCCAGAAGGAGCTGGAATTCCAGAAGATGGACAAATCTATTATGATCCTCAAGTAATTGATGTTATAGTTGGTACTACAGTAGTATGGGAAAATTTGGATAATACAGTACATACAGTAACTTCGGGTAAACCACCTGTAGATGCAGATGGAGTGTTTGACTCAGAAATGATGGTAGCAGGAGATGTTTTTGAATTTACATTTGCTACTGCAGGAAGTCAGGATTATTATTGCACATTTCATCCATGGATGGTTGGAACTGTTAACGTAGAATAGATTTGCAGAAAATCACTTTATCGCAATCAGATAAAAAAATTCTAACTGAGCATGCAGAAAATGAAAAACCTAATGAATCATGTGCCATATTGTTTGGAAAAGACAGTCTTGTCTCAGAAGTCTTTTTAACAAAAAATATAGAGGAATCATCAGTAAATTTTACAATTTCAAATGAACAGTTAATTGAAGGATATAAGATTGCAGAAGAAAAAAAGGTAGAAGTGATAGCTATCTTTCATTCACATCCTAATTCAGATGCATACCCATCAAATACAGACAAAAAATTCATGCATAGCAATCCAGTTGTATGGATAATTTATTCAGGCATTAACAAGGATTTCAAAGCGTACTTTCTTGAATCAGATATAGTAGAAATTCCAATTGAAGAGAAATAATTCAAGATTTTAAGCTAAAAGTTGCGCTTTTACCATCTGCGTTATTTAGAATAGATTTGTCTGGTGAAATAATTTTGCCAAGTACATTTACAGGAGATGCAGGAGTAATATCTCCAGGATTACCAATAGGAGTTGAGCCATAAAACAAGCATATTGCTTTTCCAGTAGGCCAATAAGCAACATCATTTAGTTGAACCAATGACTTTGCATTTTCTTCGGGTTGTGTAATTGGAGACTTTGAAGTATAGATTTCATCACCCCAAACATTCAGATCAACTGAAAAGGGTAATTTTTCAATAAAGTCATTAACGGTTTTTGGTGAATTAGTATCATCTAATTCTAAAATTATGAGTGGTGAGTTTGAAATTTCGACTTGAATGATATGTTTCATAAATTTGTATGATCTTTGAATTAAATATCCCTTTTTTTAATAATAATCATGGAAATTCATGTATACGATACCTATGTCAAAGCAAAGGATGGTCACACCATGCACTTTGATGTCATCACTGGTGAAAAAGATCACGATAAAGCCCTCACACATGGCAAAGAGTGGTTAAAGTCAGTTGGGGAAGAAAATGCAGAAATGACAACAAACGAATGTCAATTCTGCCATTCACAAAATGCACCAGAGCCTGTTGAGCAGGCAATTAAGGAAAACGGCTACTTTATCCAAAAAATGGAAGGCTGTCCTTAAACACTTTTTTCCTTTTTCTAAAAGACTATATTTTTTAGATTAGTTGACTTAGAGATAGTATGTCAGAACACAAGTACTCAAAGTGGACAGTGGAAGGAGATAAGAAAACAAAATGGATTTGCGGGTGTTTTCAAACAGCAGATGACTATTTCAAATTCTGTAATAGCCATAAAGAAACTTTGAAAAAAGCAATTCAAGCTCAGATTGATGAATTAGATATGATACTGATTGTTGAAGATAAAGATTAGATAGCAAGTATTGCGACAAATGCAGATACAAAGACAATGGCAATTGTATTTAGCAATTTAATTACAGTGTTAAGTGCAGGTCCTGCAGTATCTTTGTAAGGGTCACCAATAATATCACCTACAACTGAAACTTTATGTATTTCAGAGCCTTTTTCTCCTTTCATTTCAATGAGTTTCTTTGCATTATCCCATGCACCGCCAGTGTTTGCCAAGTGATATGCCAATAGGATTCCAGTAATAACTGCACCCATTAATAATCCGGCTACGGCAGTGGGACCTAACAAAACTCCTAAAATTATTGGAGCAGTAATTGCAACAATAGCAGGTTTCCAGAGTTCTTTAATTGAAGCAACTGTGGCAATATCTACACATTTAGCATAATCTGGTTTTGATGTTCCTTCAAGAATTCCAGGATCTGCTTTGAATTGTCGTCTAACTTCATCTACCATTTTTCCTGCGGCCCTTGAAACACCGTTAATGAGTTGGCCTGTAATGATGAACGGAATCAAACCGCCTATTAGTAAACCGACAATTATTGAAGGATTTGTCAAACTATAATCTAAAACTATATCATGAAAAACTTCGGCGGCTTCAAACTGAAATGCCTGAATCATAGCTAGGGCAGCTAATGCCGCACTTGCAATAGCAAATCCTTTGGTAACAGCTTTAGTAGTATTTCCAACTGCGTCAATTTCATCTGTAACTTTACGATTTTCTTCGCCCATTCCAGTCATCTCAACAATACCACCTGCATTATCTGCAATTGGGCCAAATGCGTCAATACTTAGAACAATTCCTGCAAGACTCAACATTGCCATTGCAGTCAATGCTGTTCCAAAGATTCCATATAGTACTGGATCTTCACCTTCTGGTGCTGCACCAGATGCAAGACTGTAAGACAGAATAATTGCAACAACTAATGTAATCATAAATGGTCCCGTTGATTGCATACCTTTGATAATTCCCATTAATGTTAATGATGCATAACCCCATTTTGCAGAGTCTGCAATTTCCTTTACAGGATTTTCTTTGTAACTGGTGTAATAGTTAGTAATTTTTTGAATTATAGGAACTAAAATAACTCCAATTACAGTAGAGCCAAACAAAGCATATGCTATTGGGGATTCACCAATGAATTGTGTTATGAATACAAAGTTTAATCCAATTGCAATAACTGCTGAAACATAAAATGAACGATTAAGAGGTTTCATCACATCTGTAATATTCTTAGAGCCAACAATTACAACACCAATAATTGATGCAATCATTCCAGAAGAACCAATTAAAAGTGGATAAAGGAAAAAGTTTGGTGCGCCAATTAATGCTGCAATTAGTAGTGCTGCAAGTACTGTAATAATATAAGATTCATAAATATCAGAACCCATTCCTGCAGCATCACCAACATTATCTCCTACGTTATCTGCAATAGTTGCAGGATTTCTTGGATCATCTTCAGGAATATTTACCTCAACTTTTCCTACCAAGTCTGCACCCATATCAGCAGCCTTTGTAAAAATACCGCCACCAATTCTAATGAATAGTGCAATAAGACTAGCACCAATTCCAACTCCTGCTATTGTGATTGGGTCTGGATAAATCATGTAAAGACCAGTAATTGCCAATAACGCCATTGCAGGAACCGCAAGTCCAACTGTAGCTCCACCTCTAAAGGCCATAGCAAATGTCTTTCCTAATCCACTACCACTCAAATTTGCAGCTCTTACTGCTGCTTTTACTGTAATTTTTAACGAGATTATTCCTGCAACTGCTGAAAGTGTAGCTCCTACGGCAAATGCAATTCCGTTTGAAGGTGTTAAGAATACACCAATGATTACAGTTAGGGCAATGGCAACGGGAATTATAATTTTCATTTCACGTTTTAGAAATGCAGATGCACCTTCTTTGACAGCATTTGAAATATCCATCATTTCTTTTGTGCCAGGAGGTTGTTTCATAATCCATGTAACCAAACCGCCAGCGACTAAAAATGATGCAATGCCTGCAACAAATGGCAGAATTTCTGGAATCTCCATGTTATACTCAGGTTGCCCTAGTCTGGGAAATATAAATCATTGAGGAAAATTTACTTTCTTTTCTTGTATGGTGAAAATGTTTTTCCTCCAAGTCCTTGCCTTACCAATTTGTTGAATCTTTTACCATGGGCAAGATATGGGAATCTCATGTGGATCAACTCATGAACAATTGTATTTTCTAGAGTTTTCTCATCAGGGATTTTTCTGATGTTAAGAAAAACTAGATTATGCTGAAGGTAAGATACACCATAATATTTGTAGGCAGAGGTTCTACATCCTTCTGTCATTTCACGTGGCATGTTAAGTACATCTTTTGTAACAAACAAGATCTTTGGCTCTAAAATAGAAAATCTATTGGAATAAATTCCAACTTTCTCTAAAATTTGCAATGTAAGGTCAGGATCTAGCTTCACATTTGAACATCATGAAATACGCGTTTATCTGGAAATGTCAATTGTTGTGAGATATTTAGTTTATTTTGATTCTTCAAAATTATGAATTAACAGGGTCAGAGTTTTAGTAGTGTAATCATTAATCATACAGCCACCGTCTCATCATACCCTAATTATTCCATTAAATCAAGTAATTTCTGTGTTTTATTTCTAATTTCTGAAGTAATTTTGACTATAACCAACCCTTCATTTGGTTGGCCATACAAAATTATAGCATTTTCAGGAGCATAAATACAAACGGGTATCACCAAAAGATCTTCTTCACCATTAACATTAATTCTTACGGGAGGTTGCATAGTAAAGGCCTTTTTAATAATGTCAATACTTTGAGGAGTAATTTCTGCTGCGGGATTATCCACAGTCAATTCAGTAGCATTTGTCAGTTTTGGAGGTTCTCTTTTTTCTCTTTTTTCCTTACTATCAATAATTTGCAGAGAAGGAATCAAACCAAACTCAATCATTTTTTCAGTTGTTCGATCACCAACAGTAACAACATAGGAATTTTCTAAAAGATGTTTTTGGATATTTGTTTTATTAGCTTGACTTTCAGGTAACAGTATTCCTAAAGGAATCTTCAATTGGTCTCTTAGAGAATCAGGTAATTTCACAGGAATCGTGGCTAGTTAGAAGTACTTGCCTCTGGCGCTTGTTCTTTTTCAGATGCTTCAGATTTTATCTCTTCTTGTAGTTTTGCTGCAAGAATACTACATTGTGCTGCAATATTTTTTGCACTTGTTCTAAAAGCATTTGCACTTGGAGAATCAGGATCTGTAATCATAATGGGTTTACCTGAATCAGAACCGGACATGATTCCAGAGTGTAATGGAATTTCACCTAAGAAAGGCATGTTAAATTGTTCGCTGATCTTCATTGCACCTCCTTGACCAAAAAGATAGTGTTTCTCATCACATTTTGTACAAATAAAGTAACTCATGT
>Ga0208879_1000645_pt1 | contig 35341 bp, 29 predicted proteins | sample Knorr_S15_td_Bot_FD_185605 | JGI IMG/M metagenome (GOLD analysis project Ga0208879, IMG submission 185605) | Marine microbial communities from Southern Atlantic Ocean transect - Knorr_S15_td_Bottom_ad_5009_LV_A (SPAdes) (version 2) | ecosystem: Environmental > Aquatic > Marine > Oceanic | place... | reverse complement strand
GCGAAGTGAATGTGAAAGTCACGGCCGTCTATCCCGGCGGCACCGATACCGACTTCCGTTCCGAAGAGCGGCCGGAATATCTATCGGCGGAATCGGCCGCAAAGATGATCGTTCATTGTATCACGGCACCCGATGACGTGGTGGTGCACGATCTCACCTACCGTCCAATGGTGGAAAGTAATTTCTAGACGTTGACCTATTACTTTAAGTTGCGCATGAACTCGATTTGAATTTCCAGCTCGGGCGTGAGCCACATGCTTTGAGTAATCGAGTATGTGTCGTGGGATACGAATCGTTTTTCTACCATCAACCGATCCCTGGTGAGGTAGGTCTTGAGCAGCAGGACATAGTTTGCGCCGACTCCGGAAATGAAAATCTCCGGACTTTCCATTCCGGCCGCCTCTAATTCGCTTTCCAGTTTGGATTTATAGGCCTCCGTATCACCGCCGTCGCCCTTGAAGATAAACATTTTGGGCCGGCTGGATGGCATCTCGAGATACGTGTCGGCCTTGGGCGGCTCTTGGCCGGTCAGGCCTTCGTAGATTTCGAAGAAGGCGATTGAATTTTCGTGGTCCAGTTTGCGGTCGAGGATTTCCACAACTTGCCCGGTCGATTCTTTCAGGGATTGAACGATCTGTTCGTGAAGGCCCTGCTCCCGGTTGCTCGCCGCAATATCCACCAGGAGTTCCACAATCTCATCCGACTTGTTCTTTATTTCGGACAGGCCGTAATAGACGGCGCTGTAGCGCACGTCGGCCGATTCGTCTTGGGCGAGCTTGATTAACAGTTCGACGGCGTCCTGATTCGGAACGTCCTGGCCCGCTATCAAGGATTGACCCATGACCCGGGCGGTAATACTGCGCACCGGCGTGGCCGGATCTTCGGCGCAGATCTTGAAGCCGGGCAGGAAACTTTCGTCGACACCGCCCGGCACCTTGCCTTGGGTAATCATGGCCAGCGAATGCAGTTTCATGCTGGAGTGCCCGATCACCAGCATTTCCTGGATGGATGTGGTTTTGGGGCCGCTGGGGGCGTTGGTTTGCGGCGGGGGCATTTGGGCCAGGCCGGCCGTGGATAGGGCCATGGCTGCGGTGCAAAGAATATATTTCATCATAGGATCGACTCCAGCGGTTCAAGATCCAATCAAGATACGGAATGGCCTGTTCAAAAACAAGCCGCATTGCACGGGGTTCTGCAACGGGACCTTCATTTTCCCGAGGTTCTTGGTTTAACCCATCCACCTTTCTGGCTATGGTCCCCGTTTTACTTGAAAAAGAACCTCGCGGGGTGGAGTGGGCTATGATTTATCGCATTGAAATCGGTTTAAAGGACGGCGTGCCGGATGCACGCGGCCGCGGCGTGATCCATCGGGCGCAAGGCGCCCTGAAAATGGAGCTTTCGGAGTGCCGCACCCGCGACGTCTACAAGCTGGTCGCCAACATCGACGCCGATAAGGCCGCGGTTGTGCAGAAAACCTTCGCCGATCCCGTTGTGGCCGAATCCGCCATGGGCCGCCTCGAAGCTCCCGCGTCATTCGACTGGATGCTGGAAATCGGCTTTAAACCGGGCGTAACCGACAACGTAGGCCGCACGGCGCGCGGCGCCCTGAAAGACGTCGTCGGCCGCGAGCTCGAATGGGAAGAACAGGTTTACACCTGCATTCAATATTTCCTCTCCGGCGATCTCTCCCGCGAAGACGTCGAGCACCTCGGCAAAGACCTGCTGGCCAACACGCTGATCCAAACCATTTCCGTGTTCTCGAAAGACGAGTGGGGGACCGCGGCGCCCGACGTCACCGCGCCGATCTTCGACGACCATCCCGAAATCAAGGTCAACACCATTGAGCTTCCGGATAATGATGCCGAGCTGATGAAGATTTCCTCCGAAGGCATCCTGTCGCTTTCGCTCGAAGAGATGCGCACCATCCGCGCTCACTACTTGCGCGGCGACGTCAAGGCGCACCGCGCCGAACTCGATCTGCCCGAATGGCCGACTGATATCGAGCTCGAGTGCATCGCCCAGACCTGGTCGGAGCACTGCTCGCACAAGGTGTTTGCCGGAACGATCCACTATAAAGACGAAGAGACCGGCGAAGAAGAGACGATCCACTCGCTCTACAAAACCTACGTCAAGGCCTCCACCAAAAAGATCGCGGAGTCGATCGACTGGCTCGTATCGGTCTTCACCGACAACGCCGGTATCGTCAAATTCAACGAAGATATCCACCTCGTCTACAAGGTGGAAACGCACAACTCGCCTTCCGCGCTCGATCCCTACGGCGGTTCCATGACCGGTATCGTCGGCGTGAACCGCGACCCGCTTGGCACTGGCATGGGCGCGGCGCTGGTTTCCAACGTCTGGGGCTACTGCCTCGGCTCGCCATTCTACGACAAAGCCATGCCGGAAGGCCTGATGCATCCGCGCCGCATTCGCGACGGCGTCCACGAAGGCGTCATCGACGGCGGCAACCAGTCCGGCATTCCGTACAGCCGCGGCTTCGAATGTTTCGACGAACGCTTCCTCGGCAAGCCGCTGGTTTATTGCGGCACGATGGGCACCATTCCGGTGGAAGTCACCGGCGGCCCGTCCGAGCGCAAGGAAATCGAAGTCGGCGACTGGACCGTCATGTGCGGCGGCCGGATCGGCAAGGACGGTATTCACGGCGCGACCTTCTCCTCCGAAGAGCTCCGCACCGAATCCCCGGCGCAGGCCGTGCAGATCGGCGACCCGCTGACCCAGCGCAAGCTCTACGAATTTATCCTCGAAGCGCGCGATCTCGGTCTGTTCCGCTGCATCACCGACAACGGCGCGGGCGGCATCTCCTGCTCGTTCGGTGAAATGGGAAAATATTCCGGCGGCTGCGAATGCGAACTGGCCGGAGCCCCGTTGAAATACGAAGGCCTCCAGCCGTGGGAAGTGCTCGTTTCCGAAGCACAGGAACGGATGACGCTCGCCGTTCAGCCCGAACAGCGCGACGCCTTCGAAGCGCTCGCCAAGCAGCGCGACGTCGAAGTCGCCTTCATGGGCAAGTACAACGATTCCGGCTACTTCACCGTCAAGCAGGACGGCAAGATCATCGCTAGTCTCGACATGGACTTCCTCTATGAAACCGGCTGCCCGACGCTCGTGATGCCCGGTGTCTGGAAAAAGCCGAACATTCCGGCTCCGTCCGTTGAGGCCAAGGCCGACTATTCCGAAACGCTCACCAAACTGATGGGCGACCTGAACATTTGTTCGCGCGAATACAAGAGCCGCATCTATGACGGCGAGGTGAAAGGCCTCTCCGTCGTGAAACCCTATGTCGGCGTCAACTCCGACGTCCCATCCGACGCCACCGTCATGCGCGTGGAATACGACAACGACCGCGGCGCGGTTCTCGCGGAAGGCATCAATCCGTGGTTCTCGGATATCGATACCTACGACATGACCACCTCGGTGATCGACGAAGCCGTGCGCCGCGTCATCGCCGTCGGTGGCGACCTGAACCGCATCGCGATCCTCGACAACTATTGCTGGCCCGATCCGGTCGAATCCGAAAAGACCCCCGACGGCGCGTATAAAATGGCGCAGCTCGTCCGCTCCAACAAGGCGCTCTACGATCTGACCACGCTCTACAAAACCCCCGCGGTTTCAGGAAAAGATTCCTGCAAGAACGACTCCACTCGGGGTGGAAAGAAAATCTCCATTCCGCCGACGCTGCTGGTTTCCTCCATCGGACAAATCGATGATGTGAATAAGGCCGTCACTATGCCGCTGAAATCGGCGGGCGACGTGATCTACGTGATCGGCGAAACCAAAGACGAACTCGGCGCGTCGGCCTACTACCGCAAACTCGCGGAAGAGCAGGGCGCTCCGATGAACTATGGCGGAACCCTCCCGGCGGTCGATGGCGAAACCGCGCTGAAAATCTACGCGGCCATGAACCAGGCGACCGATGCCGGTCTACTGAAATCGGCCACCACGCCCGGCAAGGGCGGCCTCGCCGTTTCGCTCGCGTTGACGGCGATCGGGGGCCAACTCGGCGCGGACGTCGATCTCTCGGGTCTCGGCGAACTCGACGCGGCAACGAAGTTGTTTTCCGAATCCAACAGCCGCTTCATCGTGACCACCGCGCCCGAAAAGGCCGCGGAACTTGAAGCGCTCTTCGCTGGCCTGCCGATCGCCAAGGTCGGCGCCGTCACCGCAGAGAAAAAGCTGGTGGTGAAGGGGGCGGTGAGTGTCGAACTCGATGCGCTGGCCAAACCGTTCAAGGAAACCCTGCACGGCGTGTAGCTAAACGTAGACGGAGCTTCCAGCTCCGTTGGGCAGAACAAGGCGTGTTGAGTGGACCAAACGGAGCTGGAAGCTCCGTCTACGTTTTTGGACCGCCTATTTCTCCAGCAGGATCCGGAGCATCCGGCGGAGCGGTTCGGCGGCGCCCCAGAGGAGCTGGTCGCCGACGGTGAAGGCGGTCAGGAGCTTGGCGTCATCATCTTGGTGACAAAAGGGGATGTCATGGCACGTACCAACGCGCTGTAATTCAATTGGAAGACCACTTCTTCGCCGACTGATAATGCAGCGTCATCAGACTCCAGGATGAGATGGTCGCTACTGGCTCCCATGACGTCGATTCCCGAAGGTGCGCGAAGGCCGGATGGATCGATATCCTGCTGCCCGATCGCAAGGATGGCTTGCGTGACCAGTCCCCGGTCTATAACCGACGGCGCTTCCCCAAACGCATTCTGCGCGATTCTTCCCGATGGTTTCGATGGCTTTACCTTGGCCTCGATCACCTCGGCGCACAGGGTGATTGCATCGGTGTGCAGGCCGTCGATCGGTTGCCGATGGAGGGTTTCACATCCAAGCAGGATTGCTTCGCCTAGGCGGAGATCGTTGATTCGTCCAATGGCGGAACCGCTTAATGCCCATTCAATATTGGCCGAGTTTCCTCCCGATACAATCTCTACGGTCAGATCAAAGGCCGCCTCTATAGAGTCCGCGAGCTCGGATAAGATCGCCATGTTTTCAGCATCCGGAGACACGCCACTGCGGCACGCGAGGTTGGTGCCGATCCCTTTGAAGTGGATATTCGGCAGGCTGAGCGTCTCGTGGACAAAATCTAACAGGTCATTGGGCATGATCCCCTCTCGGAGGTCGCCCAGCTCAACCATGAGAATCACCCCGTGGGTACGATCCGCCTTTTGCGCTTCTTGCGAGAGCGCCCTGATGACTTTGATTTCGGTGTTGCAGCTGATATCGGCGTGGGTGACGATCCGTTGCACCTGACTAAGCATTGGGGATCGGATCAGTACCATTGAGGCCTGTACCCGCGCACGGTGCAGCGCTTCAATATTTTCAATGCGCGAGTCGCCCAGTTGTTTCACCCCTGCCTCAAGCAGGGTCTTGGCAATCTCAGCGGAGCCGAGGATTACCTTCGTCACACCGGTCACAGATATGCCGCGCTTACCCAAACGGTCAACCAAGGTGCGCGCATTCTGGCCGATTTTGTTGAGGTCGATTTCCAGCCTCGGCGCGGCCATCATATATTATCAGCCAGTTTTCTTTTGAGCTCAGGGAACGCGGCAAGCACCATCTCCACCAGCCGTTCGGGGGGGCGGGTCAGTGCATCGGTGGCCGGGATGCCGAGTTCCTTCTCATACTGAGAAATCGCCCTGCTTACCTCAATATCACTCATCTGCTCATGATTGATAGTCAGGCCGATGATTTTGGTGTCCGCAAAGGTCTCGATTAGATTGATTTCGCTGGCAGGGGTCGGCACCGTCATGTTCTCGAAGTCGCAGCGAAACCTGCGCTGCGGGGCATGTTGCAGTACAACGCCGTCGGGGCAACTGCCGCGGAGGATAAAGGACGTGGAAGAAAAGGCGGGATGACTCAGCGCGCCTTGCCCTTCGACAATGATGACATCCGGACTCTCGTTTTCGAACGCCTTGACGACCGTCGCTTCCAGCTCGCCCGCGCAAAACTGCGAGGGCACCGCGTCGAGCGCGATTCCGTAGCGCGCGCCTTGGATTAAACCGGTCTGGCCGGTGCCGATCATCACTGTTTTAATACCCTCTTCATTGAGGGCGCTGGTCATTATATTGGCGGTCGTGCGTTTGCCGATGGCGCAGTCGGTTCCGAGCACCGCGATAACCGGGCACGTCACATCGGCGATCCGGCCACTGAAAATATTCAAATCTTTCTTATCGCGTGGTTTGCGCACATCGATAATCTTCACCTCGCAGGCGAGGCATGCGGCGGAAAAAACCGGATCATCATTCAGGAATTCATGCAGGCCGTTGACGATATTCATCCCATGGCTCATCGCCTCGAGAATAATAGCCCGCTCGTGTTTGGAGAGCATGCCGCTCGATGGAGCCATGCCGTAAATGAAATAATCAGGGATGGAACCGGCCTGTGCCAGCGCGTCGTCGAGATCGCGGCAGATCGGAACCCCGTTCGCCTGGCGATCTAGAACCATGCCGGAATCGCGACCTGCTTTTTCACTGTCGATCACCGAAAGGATTTTATATTTCTCAGATCGCCTGATCAGTCCATTAGCGGTTTTTCCATCAATATCACCAAAATTAGCTTCACAGTAGACGATCGCGGTGGAAAGCCGTGGATCGTCTTTCTCCTCGCGAAATGAAGCGAGCCTGGAGTTCGGGTTTTGGGTAATGCATTCGCGGGTGGATTCAGGCGTGTTCTCAGATTCGACGGGCGGGACAACTACCATAATGACTCCTTTGAGCATACGTCTCAGAGGAGGCGACGAGATCGTGCCGACCAGAATTGGTCGATGGTCAACGAGTAGTCCCAACTAAGGTTGGATGAAGTGGGAATGATTTCCCACTAAGTGGATCTGAACAAGCAACATAACATGCTTCGGTATAAAGCGGTTGGGAAAGAATCAGTAAAACGATGGTTGAGGCGTTTAATAAGGTGAATTGCCGCGTAAAAGATTCCGCGGCGATGGAGATTATGCTCCTTAAGGGAGAAAGCACACGGAACTTGAAGGGCTCTTCGCTGGTCTGCCGAACGCCAAGGTCGGCGCGCTGTCACCGCAGAGAAAAAGCTGGTGGTGAAGGGGTCGGTGAGTGCCGAACTCGATGCGCTTGTACAGCCCTTCAAATCCACACTTCACGGAGTGTAGCTGTAGGCGGGATCGGCGATTCCGCTAAACAGAACCGGGGTCGCCGACCCCGGCTGCAAGCACGAAAAACTCCGCGGTTGCACCGCGGGGTTTTCTGTTTCCATCGACTGAAAACGGGTGCCCGAGAGGGACTCGGCGTTTGAATCCAAGTCGGATTATTCTAGACATCCACTTGCTACTTTGAGAGTTTATTTGTTTTTCCCGCGTTTTTACCGCGTTTTTCATTCGGTATGATATTTGACCATTAAGGAGATGAGTTTGAGACATCGCAACGACCATCAAGAACGAGTGACCACTGCATTGCTTCTTGCCGCCGGAACCGGCAGCCGCCTGTATCCCTTGACGCGGAACGCGCCCAAATGCCTAACCTTGGTTAATGGGCGGTCCATTCTTGAGCGGATGGTCTCCGGCTTGGATAAGCAAGGCTTCACGCGCTTGGTGGTGATCACCGGATACATGGAAGAGCATATTCGAGAGTTTCTGGGCGATCGAGTCGGCGGCATCAAAATCGATTATGTTTTTAGTCCGTTATACAAGACCACCAACAATATCTATTCGCTCTGGATGGCACGTGACGTGATCAACGAACCCTTTTTGCTGCTCGAAAGTGATCTTGTTTTTGATGAATCACTGCTGGGTGGCATGCTGCGGCCCGACCGGATCGCGGTTGCACGGCAGCAGCCGTGGATGGATGGGACCTGTGTTACGGTCAACCGTGCCCGGCAGGTTAAGGCCTTCCTGGCGGGCCGCGCTGACTCCTTGGGCGAGATCCGGTATAAAACCGTTAATATCTACAGCATTTCACGCGCCTCTTGGGGGGCCATTGTGAAGAGGTTGGACGGGCATATTTCGGAGGGGAAGGTCAACGGATATTATGAAACCGTGTTTTCGGAAATGGTTGCGGATGGAAGCCTCTCTTTCGAGATGGTCTCTTTCGACGGAAAGCCATGGTACGAAATAGACAATGTCGAAGATCTGGCCAAGGCGGAAAAACTATTTGCACCGGGAACGCCTGCGAAAACGGAGCCTTTTCTGCCGGTGGATTATTCAAATAGGGATTTGCTCAATGCCATCGCCTAATTACAAGACTCAAGCCGAAAAATACGAATTCATCTCGGGCCAGCACGGGGGTTATTACCGGCATGATTTCATAGATCACGCCTATCTTTATAATCTGTATTTCCCGCCGGAGGCGATCTTTACAAAACTTAAAGATCAAATCCACGATCTGGTGCTGAATTATCCGATGGCGCAAGATGCCTTGGCCGAGCTGGTCGGCCGGATTATTGATCAACCAGCAGAACGAATTGTTGTGGGCAACGGAGCGGCGGAGCTGATCAAGATCGTATCCGGCCATTTGGCGGGCAAGTTGATCGTACCGGTCCCTTCGTTCAATGAATATGCCAATGCGGTGCCGGCCGGGCAGGGGGTTGAATTTCCGCTGGAGTTCCCTTCGTTCCAGTTGGATGTCGATAAATTCGCGGCCGAAGCATTGCGGGTCCGCGCGGATGTGGCGGTGGTGGTAACGCCGAATAATCCGACGTCGATGTTGATCCCCAAATCCGACCTGGTTCGGCTTGTAAAAAAACTGGAGACGCACAACTGCATGCTGATTGTGGATGAATCCTTCTTGGATTTCGCGGAAAATCCGGACCAAACCAGCTTGGAAGCAGAGATCGACCGCTACCCGAACTTGGCGATTTTCAAGAGCATGAGCAAGGCCTACGGGATCTGCGGGCTGCGGATCGGCTATATGCTGACGGCCAATTCCCAATTTGCGGAAGCGGTGAGAAGCGGCGTGCATATTTGGAATATCAACGGATTCGCGGAAGAATTCCTGCGGATTCTGCCCGATTACAAACAGGCGTTCCTCGACAGCTGCCAACGCGTCCGAACCGATCGGGATCGTCTGTATGAAAAACTTTGCGCGATTGAGGGGATGACGGTTTACAAGCCGGATGCGAATTATATTTTCTGCCGCCTGCCCGATGGCGTGCAACACGCGCCTGGAATTGTGGAAAAATTATTTATCGAGCACAACATGTACATCAAGGACTGCGCGGGGAAAACCCAGCCGGATGCCGACCGCTATCTTCGGATTGCCAGTCGTACCGAAGCCGAAAACTGCAAACTGGTTGAGGCGTTGATTGATGTGTTGGGCTTGGGACGCGGAGCCGCATAAAGAATATGGAAAACCGCATGCCCCAACGCCCCACCATGCTTTTCTTTGCCGGGGATCTGCCTAATCTCTGTTCGCTTGCCGGGCTGCTCTGCGCCGTGCTGGGGATCTACTTCGCCATTTTGGGCCATTTCCCTCTTGCGATGATTGGCGTCCTGTGGGCGGCTTTGTTCGACTGGGGCGACGGGATCATTGCCCGGAAAATGAAGGGGAGAACCGAGGAGCAGCGCTCTTTTGGGGGGCAGCTGGATTCCCTGATCGATATCGTTAGTTTCGGAGTATTCCCCGCGGTTTTCCTCCTCAGCTACGGGAACTTCAATCCATGGTTCCTGCCGGGGGCATTTCTTGTTATTGCAGGCAGCGCCATCCGATTGAGCTATTTCAATGTTTTTGGACTGCTGGACGGCAAGACCTACACGGGGATGGCCGTGGATAATAATAGTATCATTCTGGCTTTTGTGTTCCTGTTCGAATGGCTGTTTGGCTATGCCGTTTTTTCAATCGTCCTTTATGTAGTCATCATGCTGATTGTGGTTTTTAACCTGGCTCCGATACGAATACCCAAATTTACAGGAAAATGGTTTTATGTCCTGATCGTCTACACGCTGATCCTGACCGTTATCTATGGTTGGATGCAGTGGAGCCGCATTTAATTTTTTAAACGGTCGAGAGAGAGTTAATGAATACCTACCATCCCCTTAAGAAGTGCATATCCCGTTGCGAGAAAGAACTGCTTGTGTACGGAGCCGATAATTTCGCGCAGTTTCCGCGCCGCGATGGATCAGTAAGTTCAAAATGTGATCGTGCCCTCGCTGCTGCCAGCCGCGATGATCTGGTGGTTTTGCATGGGGAGCTGGATCGTGAGTATCACACCTGGTTGCAATCACATGGCCTGGGTCCTGATCATGTCGTCCAGTATAAGGCTCGCTCAAAGGAGATGACGCTCTCGGAACTTATCGTTGAAGATCCCGAACCCATTAAAATAGTCATTCAGAAAACCGGCCGAAAACCGGTATACGTCCCTTGGTTTTCAGGGGCGATGGAAACGGAAGCCGCCGAATCGCTGGGGGCGGATCTTTTCGGAGCATCCGAATCGGATACGTTGAAATACAATGACAAGGCTCTGTTCAAGACGACCTGCCAGCAATTGGACATCCCGGTGGTTGAAGGGAATTCATTCGGAATGTTTCCTGAAAACAGTGGAAACTACCTTGAAATGGAAGAGATCGTAAATGGGTATCTATCCACCTATGAAACGGTGATTATCCGCGGCACGCTGGGTGAAGCTGGCATGTCGCTGTATAAAACAGACGGCAGTGATCTTCCTCGCTTGTATCGGGAAATAGCGGACAGCGGCGAAAAGGTGGTCATCATCGAACCCTTCCTGAAGGTGAGCTCTTCCCCGAACGATCAATGGGCCATCGGACGAGATGGGGAAATCACCCATCTTGGCATGCGCGATCAACTATGCGAACGAGGTATGATCCATGTCGGCACCCTCAAGGGGCTCGCGGTTGCACCGGAGGTTTGGAACTATATCACGGAGACCTCTGAGAAAATCGTACACCATATGGCTGAGTCCGGATATAGGGGGGTGGCCGGGATCGACTATATTGTGGCGGAGGAGGGGATCTTCCCCATCGAAAACAACGCTCGTTTTAATGGATCCTCTTATGTGGGCATGATTGTCGACAATATTGAAAAATTGACATCCCCCGTTCCATACTGGAAATTCATAAAGATCAAGACCGCCGCATGTACCTTTCTTGAACTCGCCGAACGCATGAAGCCCCTCCTCTACGACGGCCATAAATTAAATTCCGTTTTCCCCTTCAACTGCGATGCCTTGCCGGAAACCGGTGTTTTTGCCGTCATCCTTCTCGCTCAGGATCTGGATGGGCTTTCAATGCTGAAAGAAGAATTGAAAGAAATGGGCGTTCAACGGGACTGATTAAACCGCTATTCCAATGCAGGATATGCCGCCGTTTTTTTAAGCCGAACAGGGCGCGGATAAAGGTAAAGTGTTACCTATGTCCCCGGCTCAGACCTTTCACGCGGATCGCCACACCGCCTTCAACGGTCGGTGTTTGGGCATCATTCGTTCTACCGGTGCTGGGATGATCACCGGTGACGGCTCGCTCGCAGGGGTTACGTGTCGGCTCGGCGATCCATCCGCGCGATGGAGCGGCGCTTTCGGCGAAATCGCCCTATCTGTCCAGCAAGATGCGGAGCATCCGGCGGAGGGGTTCGGCGGCGCCCCAAAGGAGCTGGTCGCCGACGGTGAAGGCGGACAGGTATTCGCCGCCCATCTTCATCTTGCGCAACCGGCCGACCGGCACGGTCAGCGTTCCGGAGATGGCCGCCGGGGTCAGGCGTGCAAGGGTGTCTTCCTTGTTGTTGTCGACCACGTCGATCCATTCGTTGTCGTTGCGCAGGATCTCCATGATCTCTTCGACCGGGATATCCTGGGTCAATTTGATGGTCAGCGCCTGGCTGTGGCTGCGCATCGCGCCGATGCGAACGCAGATGCCGTCGATCGGAATCGCCGGATCGTTCTGTAGAATCTTATTGGTTTCAGCATAGCCTTTCCACTCTTCGCGGGTTTGGCCATCTTCGACGAGGCGGTCGATCCACGGGATGAGTGACCCGGCCAGCGGGGCGCCGAACTGTTCGATCGGGAACGTGTCGCTCCGCAGGGCTTCGCTCACCTTGCGGTCAATCTCCAGAATCGCCGAGGCCGGATTCGCGAGGTCCTCTGCCGCGGCTTCAAAAAGGTGGCCTTTCTGGGCCAGCAACTCGCGCATGTTTTTCGCGCCGGCGCCGGAGGCGGCCTGGTAGGTCATCGAGGAAACCCATTCCACCAGGCCGGCCTTGAAGAGGCCGCCGATGGCCATGAGCATCAGGCTGACGGTGCAGTTGCCGCCGACGAAGTCCTTCTGGCCCTCGGCGAGGGCCTGGTCGATGACGGGGCTGTTGATCGGGTCGAGAATAATGGTGGCGTCGTCGGCCATGCGCAGGGTGGAGGCCGCGTCGATCCAGTAGCCGTTCCAGCCCTGGGCGCGCAGGGCACCATGCACCTTTTCGGTGTAGCTGCCGCCTTGGCAGGTGATGATCGCTTCCATCGCCATCAGCGCGTCGAGGTCGTAGGCGTCGACCAGCGTGGATGCGCCCTTGCCGACGTTCGGGGCCGCCTGCCCAGCCTGGGAGGTGGTGAAGAAGACGGGATCGAGGTGTTCAAAATCGTTTTCCGCGCGCATGCGCTCCATCAGCACCGAGCCGACCATGCCGCGCCATCCAATGAGTCCGGTTTTCATAAGTGGGTCTCCAATATCCGTTTAAAGGGGGGGGGACGGTATTTGATTTGAAATGCAAACGCAAGCCGCTATTGTGCGCGGCTCGTGCTTGCGAAAAAGGTGAAAATCCCTGACGCCGAGCTTCGGCTCGGCGAAGGGGAGTAGGAATTTATATGTGGATATGGATGGGTCTGGGTTCAATGTTGCTGCTGGGGTTGTACGACCTCTGCAAGAAACATTCGCTGAATGACAATGCGGTCCTTCCCACGCTGTTCATTTCGAACCTGACGGGAATCTGCCTGACGGTTCCGATCATTCTCGGCTCCTATTTCATGCCGGAGGCCATGGCTTCGGTCGATCTTTATGCGGCCCCCCTGCCGCTGCGCTCCCATGGAATCCTGGCGGTTAAATCGCTGATCGTCGGCACTTCCTGGGTATGCGCCTTTTTTGCACTCAAGCATTTGCCGATCTCGATTGTTTCGCCGATCCGCGCCTCGGGGCCGATGTGGACGCTGGTGGGCGCGATCGTCCTTTTTCATGAAAGCCCGACCCCGTTGCAATGGGCCGGCATGGCGCTGATCTTCACGGGCTACTTCGGGTTCTCGCTACTGGGACGCGCAGAGGGCATTCATTTTCATCGCAGCAAATGGGTCGGGCTTATTTTTCTGGCGACGCTGATCGGAACGTGCAGCACGCTGATGGATAAATGGCTGATCCAGCTGCAGGATTTTTCCGCCATTCAGGTGCTGGTCTGGTATTGCCTGTATCTGGCGGTCTTCTTCACGCTCATCAACGCGATCTTTTGGTGGCCGACCCGAAAGGCGACCACGCGGTTCAAGTGGCGCTGGACGATGCCGATGATCGGCATTCTGCTGGTACTTTCCGACTACATCTATTTCAAGGCGGTCGCCGATCCGGAAGCGCTCATCGTCATTCTTTCCGTGTTGCGCCGCTGCAGTGTCCTGGTGGGTTTCTTTGTGGGAGCTGTGATTTTCAAGGAAGTCAACAAGCGCAAGAAGGCCGGGGTCTTGCTGGGAATTATGGTCGGCGTGCTTTTAATTATCCTTTCCGGGCGGTAGAACAGGGCGCTGATGAAAGTGGTTCTCAAACATGCGGGGCGCTGGCTCCATTTCAGCCGGCCGGTCACCGTGCTGCGGGCGGAGCGCATGGAGGAGGTGCTGCCGATGTTGCGCGAGGCGGAGGAATCGGGCCTCTTTGCGGCCGGCTTTGTTTCCTATGAAGCGGCACCCGCCTTCGACTCCGCGCTGAAAACGCATCCGTCCGCCGGCTTCCCGTTGCTCTGCCTCGGCCTTTTCCATGCGCCGGAGGTGTTGGAAGATATTGAAGAGGCCGCGCCGGCCTCCTTTGAGATCGGCCCGCTGGAGCCCTCGGTTTCCAAAGCGGACTTTGAGGCCACCATCGGCGAAATCAAGGAGCGCATTGCCGAGGGGGCGACCTATCAGGTCAACTACACCTATCGCCTCAATGCCAATTTTTCCGGCGATGCCTGGGCCTTTTTTCAGGAACTCGTTCGGGCGCAAAAGACGGAGTATGCCGCCTTCATCGATCTGGAAGATTATGCGGTTTGTTCCGCCTCGCCCGAACTGTTTTTCAGCTTTAACGATGGGCGGATTTTTGCGCGACCGATGAAGGGCACGGCGCGCCGCGGCCGCACCTTTGCCGAGGATTGGCAGCAGTCGGAGGCGCTACTGCATTCGGAAAAGGATCGCGCCGAAAACATCATGGTGGTCGACATGATCCGCAACGACATCGGCCGGATCGCCGAGCCGGGCAGTGTCGAAACGGTCAGCACATACGATGTCGAAAAATATCCGACCGTCTGGCAAATGACCTCGACCGTGGTCGGCACATCCGCGGCAAAAATCTCCGAGGTCTGGCAGGCGCTCTTTCCGTGTGCCTCGATCACCGGCGCGCCGAAGGCCAAGACGATGGAGATCATCCGATCGCTGGAAACCTCGCCGCGCAAAATCTACACCGGCTCCATGGGCTTCATCACCCCGCAGGGCGAGGCGTGTTTCAACGTGGCGATCCGCACGGCGCTGATTGACCGGCAGGCCGGGCAACTGGAGTTTGGGGTCGGCGGCGGTATTGTCTGGGACTCGGACGCGGAATCCGAGTATGAGGAAACGCTGACGAAGGCGCGGGTGCTGACCCAGCCACGGCCGGAGTTCCAGTTGCTCGAAACCATGCTGTGGGAACCGGAGTCCGGCATCTTCCTGATCGATGAACATGTGCAGCGGCTCGGCAAGTCGGCCGCCTATTTTGATGTTCCGCTCGATATGCACGCCGTCTTCCAAGGGCTCGATGGAGCCACCCAAACGCTCGAAAAAGTGCCGCACCGGATTCGTCTGCTGGTTGCCAAGGATGGCAACTCCGAAATTCAAACCTTCCCGATCAAGGAGGGAGATGGCGACGCCTTGTCGATTGCTCTGGGGAAAGACCCGATCGATTCGCAGCATGTTTTTCTGTTTCACAAGACGACGCATCGCGACGTCTATGAATCGGCCTTCGCCCAGGCTGCGGTGGACCAGTCCGATTGCGATGACGTTATTTTATGGAACGAAAAGGGCGAAGTGACCGAAAGCACGATGGCCAACGTTGTGATCCGCAAGAACGGGAAGTGGGTCACCCCGCCGGTCGGGTGTGGTTTGCTGGCCGGAACCTTTCGCGAACATCTACTCAAGATGGGGGAGATCGGGGAGGCCGTGGTTTCCGTTGAGGACCTGAAGGTGGCCGACGAGATTTTCCTGATCAATTCCGTCCGCAAGTGGCAACGGGCCCGCCTGAATTAATCCCCCGCTAATTGTTGCGTACTCTGCGGTTTGATGTAGTATTTCGCAAATTCATCAGTAAGGACCTATTTTATGCACGAAATTATGACCATTGAAGAAGTCGCCGCCTATCTGCGGGTTTCCGAACGCACGGTGTATGACTGGGCCCAAAAGAGGGAGCTCCCAGGCGGAAAATTGGGCACCACCTGGCGCTTCAAGCGCGAGGATGTGGAAAACTGGGTGAACTCCAGATTATCCAGCAAATCGCCGGCTTCATCGGTCGCGGCCACCAGTAGCGCCTTCCTGACCGAGGAGCGGGTCATCGTGCTGGAGTCGGCGGACAAGCGCACCCTGCTCACCCGCCTGGCGGATCTTTTGGCCGAAACCCCCTTTGTGCGCAACCGGGAAGAATTGCTCAAAAGCATTTTTGCGCGGGAAGAGCTCATGAGCACGGGCATTGGTTTTGGCATTGGTGTTCCGCATGTGCGCATTGATTCGGTTTCGGATCTGGTGATGGCGGTGGCGGTTTGCAAGGATCCGGTGTCCGACTATACTTCGCTGGACAATCAGCCGATTCAAATCGTCTGCATGCTCGCCGCCCGGCCGGACCAGCACACAAAATATATCCGCACGCTGTCGGCCATCAGTAGCCGGTTGAAAGATCCCGAGGTTCGCGAGCGCATCATTGGGTCCGACGATCCAGCCTATATCCACCGCCAGCTCACCACCGCGGAGTAGAATTTGATGTCCGAAATTCACCTTGGGGTTTTGGCCCTTCTTGGCATTTGCATCGCCGGCGGTGTGGTCATCGCATGGGCCTTCCAGAAACTCAACATTCCGCAAGTGGTCGGCTATATCGTCTTTGGCGTCTTGATCGGGGAAACCGGGTTGGGGCTGATGACTTCGGCCGATGTCGCCGCGCTGCAGCCCTTCAACAACTTTGCGTTGGGGCTGATCGGCTTTCTGGTGGGCGGCGAACTGAGCGGCAGCATCTTCAAGAAGTATGGCAAGCAGTTCACCGCCATCTTGCTGGGCGAGGGGCTAGCGGCGTTCTTTCTCGTGGGGATCGCCACCACGGTGATTGTATATTTCGTCGCCGACAACTGGATCACCGCCATTGCCGCCGGCGTTGTTTTTGGGGCCATTGCGTCGGCCACCGATCCGGCCTCGACCATCGATGTGCTGTGGGAATACCGCTCGGCCGGCGTGCTGACCACCGCCATCGTGGCCATTGTGGCGCTGGACGACGCGCTGGCCATGACGCTCTACGGCCTGGGCACGAGCATCGCCACCATTCTGACGCAAAGCGGCGGGCACTCCATTGCGGCCTCGCTGCTCCATACCGGCATGGAGCTCTTCGGGGCCATTATCTTAGGCATCGCCGGCGGGTTCGTGCTCAATGCCATGATGCACTACATGCCGCAAACCGAAAAACGGCTCGGCATCTCCATCGGGATCATCCTGCTCTGCATCGGCCTGTGCGTGGCCTTCAACATGGATGTGATTCTGGCCACCATGGCGATTGGTATTGTGTTGATCAACCGGGCGCCCAACCGCAGTAAAAAGCTGTTCGAAACCGTCCGCTCTTTTTCCACGCCGATCTACATCATTTTCTTCGTGCTGGTCGGCGCGCGGCTGGCGCTAGGCAACATGCCGGTTTGGATCTGGGCGCTCGTCGTGGCCTATGTGCTGATGCGCAGCCTTGGCAAGTGGGCCGGCGCCTACTGGGGCGGCCGCCTCTCCAAGGCGGAGCCGCCTGTGCAAAAGTATATGGGCATGGCGCTCTTTGCCCAAGGGGGCGTCGCCGTCGGGCTCTCGATCGTCGCCAGCCATAACCTGCAGGGCATCCAGGTGGTCGACGGCATGACGCTCGGCGACACGATCATCTTCACCATCACGGCCACCACGTTCTGCGTGCAACTCATTGGCCCGGCCTTTGCCAAGTTGGCGATCAAGAAGGCCGGCGAAATGGGGCGCAACGTGACCGAAGAGGATATTATGGCCGAGCTGAATGTGTCCGACGTGGTTGATACGGACATTGTTCCGCTGCTCGAAGGCACGCCGCTCGAAACCGTCGTGCAGCATTTTGCCGAGCAGGACACCTTTGTCTATCCCGTCGTTTCCAGCGACGGCAAAATCATCGGCGTGCTCACCTTCGAAATGCTCAAGGAGCTATTGACCGATCGCGACACATGGCACTGGCTCGTGGTGGGCGATGTGATGCAGCCGGTGCGCCACCGCCTCTCGTCCAAGATGAATTTGGACGAAGCGTTGCAGCAAATGCGCAACAACCAGGTCGAAGCCCTACCGGTTGTGGAAAGCGACGAAAGCGAAAAGCTCATTGGGGTGCTCGACCAGCGCGCCGCCCGGCGCAGCGTCGGCGCCGAGCTCGTCCGTCGCCAAACCGCCCCGGCTTGATACCTCGACATTTCAGCCCCATCTGCTAGTCTTTCGGTATTGAAAAGGAGGCTTTCAGATGAAAGTGATTGCCGATTTAACCGTGGTGCCGATCGGTGTGGGCGTTTCGCTCTCGGAATATATCGTAGCCTGTGAAGAGGTCCTGAATCGACCGGGGCTGAAAACCACATTGCACCCCAACGGAACCGCCATCGAAGGCGAGTGGGACACTGTATTCAGCGCGATCAAGGAATGCCATGAAAAGGTTCACGGCATGGGCGCGCCCCGAATCCACACCAGCATCAAGGTCGGAACCCGGACGGATAGGGAGCAGACCCTTGAAGACAAAGTCCATAGCGTTGAGGAAAAGCAGCTGGGCAGGTAGCATCTTATTGCCCCTCCTGCTGATTGGGTTGGGAGGTGCCTCAATGAACCGCGAGGCCAAGTCAGAGGACTGGAGCGCCGAGCATGAGCAAATGGTTCATGTTTTGCGCCAGTACAAGATTCAGGACGAGCGCGTCCTGGCAGCCATGGCCCGGGTTCGGCGCCACATTTACATTCCGGCGCGGCTGAGGGGATCCGATGCCTATGGGGACCATCCCAACCCGATTGGCTACGGACAGACGATCTCCCAGCCCTTCATCGTGGCCTACATGACGCAGCGCATGGAGGTGCAGCCCGGCAAACGGATTCTGGAGATCGGAACCGGTTCGGGGTATCAAGCCGCGGTCCTGGCCGAGATGGGGGCGAAGGTCTACAGCATCGAGATCGTGCCCGAACTGGCCGACCATGCCCGCACCGTGCTGGCGGCGGAAGGCTACGGTGCCGTCCAGGTCAAGACCGGCGACGGCTACAAGGGCTGGCTGGAACAGGCCCCCTTCGACGCCATCATTGTGACCTGCGCTCCGGCGGATATTCCCCAAGCCCTAGTCGGGCAGCTGAAGGATGGCGGCCGCATGATTCTCCCCGTCGGCTCCGCCGTCCAGCAGCTCGTTGTGCTGGAACGGACTGGCGACACCTTCCTGGAGATTCCAGACATGTATGTCCGGTTTGTTCCGATGGTGAAGGGGCGGGATGATTGAGCCGGGCCGCCTCGATCAAAATTGGGGGATCGGCCGGAGTGGGAATTGGCGGAAACGGCTGGAAAAGTCCGGAAGGTTGTTGGATAGTTTTTGGCATGAAAATTACGGTTTTACTTCCGGGCAAGATCAAGCCCAGGGCCTTGGCGGCCGCGCAGGAGGAATACATCAAGCGGTTGAAGGCCTATGGCGTCGATACGCTCGAATACAAGGATGAGAAGATTTCCTCGCGCTCGCCCGAACAGACCAAGCAGGCGGACGCCGAACGGATCTTCAAGTTGCTCAAGGACGGCGACTATCTGATCGCCTGCGACGAGCGCGGCACGAAAATCCAAACGATGGAAATGGCCGGGTTGATCCAGGCGTCGCGGCGGGGGGACTATCCGTTGGCGGGCAAGCGGCGGATCGTGATCGCCATCGGCGGGGCGCTGGGGCTGGCCGAAACCGTCCGGCAGCGGGCCGATGCGGTCTGGGCGCTTTCCGCACTGGTGCTGGCCGGCGGGGTTGCGCGCATCGTGCTGCTCGAAGGGCTCTACCGCGCATTAACCGTGGTGGAAAATCATCCATATCATAACGAGTAAAAAGGGACCGCATGAACAAAACACAGATCTTGAAAAGCCTCCTAGTCGAGCTGGAAGGGGAGTTGCGGCGTCAGCTGGCGGCCAACGAACAGGCTTCGGCCGGCGCCACCCATGGTGAGGCGCGCGCCGAAACCAAATGGGATACCTGCGGGCTGGAACAGTCGTATCTGGCCCGCGGGCATGCGCAGCAGTTTGCCGCGCTGGTCCAGCAGGTGGAGGAGCTGCGGGCCTTTGTTCCGTTCGCATTTTCCGGCCGGCCGATCCATGTTGGGGCCTTGGTCGAGGTTGATTTGAATGGCCACAAGCTGATCTTCTTCATCCTGCGGGGCGGCGGTGGGGTGGAGCTGGATATTGAGGGATGCGAGGTGACGGTGATTACGCCGGAGTCGCCGGTCGGCGCGTCGTTGCTCGACAAGAAGGAAGGCGATGATTTTTCATTCCGCAGCGGATCGGTTGGAAAAATCCTCAGCGTCAAATAGGTTTCCGGTAGGGGTTTCAGGGGGATGAATTTATGAAATATCGCAGTTTGGGAGCATCGGGCATCGAGGCCTCTGTGGTGGGCTTGGGGTGCTGGACCTTTGGCGGATGGATGTGGGGCGGCGCGGACGAAAAGGAATCAATCCGGGCCATCCACCGGGCGCTGGACGAAGGCATCAACTGGGTTGATACGGCTCCGGTATATGGCTTTGGCCGCTCGGAGGAAGTGGTCGGCAAGGCCTTGCGGGGCCGCCGCGACCAGGTGGTGCTGGCCACCAAATGCAATTTGATCTGGCACCAGGAAAAGGGGGCGTTCCTCTTTGCTTCGGATGACAAGGGCCCCCGGACGGATGGGCCGATCAAAGTGTACCGCTGCGGTGCGCCCGAGGAGGTTCGCGCGGAGGTGGAGCGGAGTCTGAAGCGGCTGGGCACGGACCGCATCGACTTGCTGCAAACCCATTGGCAGGATCCCTCAACGCCGGTCGAGGAAACCATGCAGACCTTGATGGAGCTGAAGGCCGAAGGGAAGATTCGTGCCATTGGCTGCTGCAATGCAACGCCGGAGCAGATGGATGCCTATCGTCGCGCCGGGGTATTGGATGTCGATCAGGAGCGCTACTCGATGGTCGACCGGGCGCACGAGGCGGATAACCTTCCGTATGTGGCAGAACATGGGCTGGCCTTCCTGGCCTATTCACCACTCGGGCAGGGTTTGCTGACGGGCAAGGTAGGGCCGGATCGTGTTTTTGAGGACGGGGACCAGCGCCGCACGAAGGAACTATTCAGTGTGGAAAATCGCATCAAGATTCTTGAAATGCTCGAGACGTTTAGGCCGGTTGCCGACCAGCACGGGGTTTCGCTCGGTCAGCTTGCCATTGCCTGGACGGTTGCCCAGCACGGATGCAGCCATGCGTTGGTGGGGGCCCGCCATGCGGACCAGGCGGTTGAGAATGCGCGGGCCGGTTTTTTGAACCTGTCGGCAGAGGATCTAAAGTTGATGCAGGGTGCCGTGGACGCATGTACGGCTTCGTAAGCGCGGAAGGGTGAGGCGATGGAGCATTCGTTGGACATAACAGACTGGCTCAAAGAGCACAGGGTGGCGGCGCCGGCGTACGATGCCGAGGCGTTGCTGAAGGCTTTTTTGCGGGAAATGGAGCAGGGCCTTAACGGCGCGGCCAGCTCGCTGGCGATGATTCCGACCTATGTCGAAACGGGCGGCCAGATTCCGGTCGGAAAAGCGGTGGCCGTGCTCGATGCCGGCGGCACCAATCTGCGCACCTGCCTCGCCCGGTTCGATGAGCAGGGTGCGATTCAGCTTTCACATTTTAGCAAGCAACCCATGCCCGGCCGCGACCACGAACGAACGGCGGCGGAATTCTATGCGGTGCTGGCCGATGCGCTCGAACCCTTCGCGGACGAGTTTGACCAGATTGGCTTTTGCTTTTCCTATCCGGCCGTCATCCTTCCGGATCTCGATGGCCGGCTCTTGCATTGGACGAAGGAAATCAAGATGCCCGAACTGGTCGGCCATCCCCTCGGGGCCGGCTTGCTGGAGGAGCTGGCAGCGCGGGGTATGGACGGTAAACGGATAGTTCTCCTCAACGATACCGTGGCCACGTTATTAGCCGGAATGGCTCAGGGGCAGGCGTTCAACGCGTCCTCCTACATTGGCTTCATCCTGGGGACAGGTACGAATTCCGCCTACGTCGAGCACAATGAAAACATGGGCAAGCTGGCGGGCGGTCTCACCCCCGGCTCGCAGGTCGTCAATGTGGAATCCGGCGGGTTTGCCGCCTTCACCCCCGGCCCCTTCGACCGGCAGCTGGATGAACGCCGCGATACTCCCGGCGGGCATATCTTCGAAAAGGCCATCTCCGGGGCCTACATGGGGCCCTTGACGTTGGAAATCCTTCAAGCCTTGGCGCAGAAGGAGGTTTTCTCCGTCGGCGGAAATGCCGCATTCACGGTCATGAAGGATCTTTCCACCATCCATATCGCAAATCTGGCGGCGGACCCGGGACGGGATCTCGGGGTGCTCGGAAGCGCCGCGTTTACGGATGCCGACCGGGAAATCATGAAAACCGTCTTTGGCGCCGTGGTCGGCCGGGCCGCCTTGTTCACGGCGGTAAACCTGGCGGCCACCGTGGTCAAGTGCGGGGCCGGCAGGGACCCGTCGCGCCCGGTGTGCATCAATATCGATGGCTCCACCTACTATAAGATCCAGGGCCTGGCCGATCAGGTGCAGGCCCATCTGCACGTATTGATGAACGCGCGCGGCTTGCACATCCGATGCATCCATGTTGCTGACGCGCCCGTAGCCGGGGCGGCCATTGCGGGGCTGACGGCCCTTCTTTACCGTATGTAGTCCCGCCCTTTAGGCGGTTCTGCGGCTCGGTCGCAGAGGCCTGCGGCCCTCCAGCCAGAGCGCCTTCTTCGGGAAGAGAGAATGGCAACGAATGGAGAAAAGTAACGAATCCAACTCGTCCGGGACATTCGTTTCTTTTCCTATATTCGTTGCAGATCAATTTTGCGGGCAACCTTTATCAACCGTCTGTGGCTGGGGTCATCGATTTAATCCCGCCTACAACTGTCGGGCGATCCTGCGGATCATCCCGGAACGGTTCGATCCGCATGGGGCCGTTGCCATGGCCCACGTTGGCGGGGGATTTCAGGCATTGATTGAGGAAGGTTTTGGCGGTGGCGATGGCGTCCGGCATGTCCTGGCCCCGCGCAACCGCCGCCGCGATGGCGGAGGATAGAATGCAGCCGGTGCCGTGCGTGGCGGAGGTCTCTATCCGCGGGCTGGAAAACCACCGCGCTTGTTGCCCGTCGGTCCAATAGTCGCGGCAGGCGGCGTCGGCCGCATGGCCGCCTTTGATCAGCACCGAAGCCACGCCGAGTTCAAGAAGCCTTTCGGCGGCTTCTTCCACCGTTTGGGAATCCGCTCCGATGAGTTGACGGGCTTCCGGAAGGTTAGGGGTCAAAAGTGCCACTTTGGGGAAAATCCCTTGGATCAGCAGGTCGAGCGAGGCGGGGGCGAGCAGCTCGGTGCCGGAGGTGGATTTGAGCACCGGGTCGCAGATAATGGGGGCGGCCAGGGTTTGGAACCACTCGGCCAGCACTTGGCACGTTGCGGCGGAGCCGAGCATGCCGGTTTTGATCGCGGCGGGGGGCAGGTCGGCGTTCAGCGCGTCCAGCTGGGCGCGTAACATATTTTCGGAGACGGCCTCGGTGGCTTGGACGCCCTGCGTGTTTTGTGCCGTGAGGGCGGTAATGGCGGAGCAGCCATGCGCGCCGAGGGCATTGATCACTTTGAGATCGGCCTGGATCCCGGCCCCTCCGCCCGAGTCGGATCCGGCAATGGTCCAGACGATGGGGCGGGAGTTTTTGATTTTTGATGGCTGATTTTTGATCTTTGGGTCTCCGACCGCTTATCTATATGAGGGTATGGGCGGAGCCCATCCGAAAATCGACATTCAAAATTGGGAAATCAAAAATCTAATAAGTCCCGGTCTCTTCGGGAAAATGATAGATCATTTCGCCCTTGTGGGCGTAGCCCACCTCGTGCGCGACTTTTTCCACAAAGTCGGGGTCGCCGAGGAAGCGGCGCTGCTTTTCCTTCAGATCCTTTTCGGCGGCGAGGGTGATGTCGATCCGCTGCTGCAGGGCATCGCGGGTGTTTTGGTAGGCCTGCATCTGCTTTACCTTGGGGGTGAAGGCCAGCACAATGCCCACGGCGGCCATCACAACCACAGCCACGAGTACAATACGGTTGATCAAGGTCCAGTATTTTTCCGTCTGCTGCATAGGTCGTGGAATATACCCGTATTAGCCATTTCAACAAGTCAGTTTTACCACTCGCTCGCAAGCTTGCGGGAGAACACAGAGGGGGTTTAAAGTCACTCTCTCCAAGAGACGCTGTGTCCGCTGGGGTGAAAAAACAAAAAAGGCGACCCGGAGAGGGCCGCCTTTTTGCATGAACGCCTGAACGCTAATTATGCATCGCCGTAGCGGCTGTCGCTACCGAGCATTTCCTCGATTCGCAGCAACTGGTTGTATTTGGAGATACGGTCGGAACGACTCAGGGAACCGGTCTTGATCTGGCCGGCGTTGGTGGCCACCGCGATATCCGCGATGGTGGTGTCGGACGTTTCGCCGGAACGGTGAGAAATCACGGCGGTGAATCCAGCCTTGTGGGCCATTTCAATCGCGTCGAGCGTTTCGGTCAGCGTGCCGATCTGGTTGACCTTGATCAGGATCGAGTTGGCGGAACCTTCTTTGATGCCGCGGGACAGGAACTTCACGTTGGTCACGAACAGGTCGTCGCCCACGAGCTGGCAGGTGTCGCCAATGTTGTCGGTGAGGATCTTCCAACCTTCCCAGTCCTGTTCGTCCATGCCGTCTTCGATGGAGTCGATCGGATACTTTCCGCTGAGCTCGGCGAGGTAGTCGCTCTGTTCGGTGGAGGAGCGCTTGGCGCCGTTTTCGCCTTCAAACTTCGCGTAGTTGTAGACGCCGTCTTCGAAGAACTCGGAGGCCGCGCAGTCGAGGGCAATGGTGACATCCTTGCCCGGCTCGTATCCGGCGTCATTGATGGCTTGCATGATGGAGTCGAGGGCTTCCTCGGTGCCGCCGGAAAGGTTCGGGGCAAAGCCGCCTTCGTCGCCGACGGCGGTGCTGAGGCCCTTGCTCTTAAGGATGGCTTTCAGTGCGTGGAACACTTCCGCGCCGCAACGCAGGCCTTCCTTGAAGTTCGGAGCGCCTATCGGGCGAATCATGAATTCCTGGAACGCAATCGGCGCGTCGGAGTGGGAGCCGCCGTTGATGATGTTCATCATCGGCACCGGCAGGGCCTTGGCGTTGGTGCCGCCAATGTAGCGGAACAGCGGCAGGCCGAGTTCATCGGCGGCCGCGTGGGCAATCGCCAGGGAAACACCCAGCATGGCGTTGGCGCCGAGTTTGGACTTGGTTTCGGTGCCATCGAGTTCGATCATCAGGTTGTCGATGCCGACCTGGTCGACCGCGTCCATGCCGATGATGACCGGGGCAATGATGTCGTTTACGTTGTCGACCGCCTGCTGGCAGCCTTTGCCGAGGTAGCGCTTTTGGTCGCCGTCGCGCAGTTCAAGCGCTTCGTTTACACCGGTGGATGCGCCGGACGGAACTGCGGCGCGGCCTTGCGCGCCGGAATCCAGAACGATATCCACTTCGAGGGTTGGATTGCCGCGCGAGTCGAGAATTTCCCGTGCTAATACATCAACGATTTCTGACATAACTAGTCTCCTTTATAGTTGGTAAAATGTGAGTTGCATCCCCAGAAATTAAGGCGCCGAATATATCGGGGCCCCAAAAGGGGGGCAACCAAATAAGCCCTGCAATTCCGTGCAGAGATCGCCGGGGAATAGGCGGTTGTATTTATTAGGGGCTACTGGTTCTGGAGAATCATGGCGAGGAGGTCTTTGAGTACGACCCGGGCAAAACGCGAACCGAAGTCGGAATAGGCGTAGGGGATGATCAGGAATTCGTTATGGATCACCGCCCCGCAGGAATAAACGACATTGGGGACATACCCTTCGCGTTCATCGTCCAGCGGCCGGATCAGTGGGGTTCGTAGACGGCCAATGATTTTGGAGGGGTCTTCGAGATCCAGCAGGAAGGCCCCGATGCAGTATTTGCGCATGGGCCCGACGCCATGGCTCAACACCAGCCAGCCCGCCTCCGTCTCGATGGGGGAGCCACAATTGCCCAGCTGCACAAACTGCCAGGGAAAGGAGGGTTGCGCGATGCGTACGGTCTCGTGCCAAAAATGAAGATTGTCGGAGGACATCAGGAAAATATTCTCATTATCCTGCCGCGACAGCATATGGTATTTGTTGCCGATTTTCCGCGGGAACAGCGCCATGCCTTTGTTTTGAACGGCTTTGCCATTCAACGTGATCATGTGGAAGTCTTGGAAGTCGCGGGTTTCCAGCATCTGGGGCAGGGTGATTTTCCCGTCATAGGCCGTGAACGTTGCATAGTATTGGATGGTGCCATCTTCGTTCACGAACCGGACAAAGCGGGCGTCTTCAATGCCCCGGCTCTGGCTGGGCGAGCGGGGAAACAGCACCTTCTCGGAGAGATTCAACGAGGGATTAAAGGTCACCCGGAAGTTGGATCGGGCCAAGACCCGAATGCCTTCGGCGGTGGCTGCGCAGTCGATGTCGACCCCCCGGCGTTTAAGCACCTCGGCATCGATGGTATCGTCGAGTTCCTTGTGGGTAAACTCTTCACCTAAAGCATTCATCACCCGGGTGCTGAAATCGTCGATCAGCCCCAATTCGAACAGCTTCATGGAAAAGGTTTCTTTGTGGTAGTATTGCTCGCTGATCGGCTCGGGGCATTCGACATGCTGGGCCGGCGGCGTGATTTGGATGGAGCCCTTCCGGTCGATGGTGCATTCGCGAAACGAGATCGATGAGATATGCCCTTCGCCCGTGCTCCGCAGGCTGATGATATATCGGGCACTGCCCGGAGGCACTTTCCGCTGATCCGGATGCAGCACCATGGATGGATTAAAAATCGCCGCCGCTTCCAAGGAATATTCGCACAAAAAATAGGAACCGATCAGCCGTTTCCGGTTGGCGGAGGGTTCGTCGTCCAGCAGGAAAAAACGTTTGAATTCTTCGTAGCGGGCGAGCAGCAGCTCGTCGAACCTGAAATGGCGCGATGAAAAATCGTGGTTCAGGCCTTCCAGCATCGCGTCGACTTCGCGCTCCGTGAGGTGCATGACCCGGGCAATGATTTTCGATTTACGCTCGTCGCTGGCGGGGCTGAACGGGCGCAGGAGAACCCGTGTGATGTCCGGTTTGATGAGAGCGGGGAGCCGTTCGATCGTGATGTTCGTATTCACATGAATTCCCATCGTTAGAAGTGGCCTAGAATTTCTTTAATAGAGCCGGTGGCCAGACAACAGGTTTCGTCGGAGGCCCCATAATACACCATCAGGGTGTCGCCTTGAACCACCATGCCATTGGTGAAGACCACATTGCCGAAGAAGCCATCCGTTTCATACGGTTCTTCGGGTTGTAGTAGGGGCAGTTTCGCCTGTTTGATCACCTTCCATGGTTCGTCTAAATCGAGCAAAAGCGCAAACAGGCTGTAGCGTTGCTGGTCCCCTTTGGCATGATAAATAGTCAGCCAGCCGTCCGCGGTTTTGATGGGCGCGCACCCGCCGCCGATTTTCATGGATTCAAAGGACGTGTCGCGCGGGCGAAGGATGCAGCGGTGATTACCCCAGCTGACCAGGTCCGGCGAGTCGGCATACCAAATGGACGCTTTGCCGAAGCCGCTGTTGTTCGGGCGGTGCAGGGCGACATATTTCCCGTTGATCTTTTCGGGAAACAGGGCGACATCCTTGTTTTCCGGCGGAAAAATGATCCCCAGCCGTTCCACCGTCACAAAGTCGTCGGTGACGGCCAGCGCGGTGCACCAGCTGTCGGGCGAAACGATGGAGTAGTTTATGTAGTAGCGGCCGTCCAGTTGGGTCACGCGGGCATCTTCGATCCCGAAGCATTCCCGGGCCGACGTGGGGGCCAGAAAGGGTTTGGGGTCGACGGTGAAGTGAATCCCATCCGTACTGCGGGCGATCCGGATATGGCTCATGGTGGACAGATACTCCATGCCATCCACCTTCACCCCGCGCGTGTCCTTCAATTGGACCTTGGGATCGTTCAGCTGGAAGGTTTGCACCGCCGGCGTAGCGGTGCCCTCCTCAAACACATAGGTCGGCACACGAATCACGCCGTCGGTTTGCTCGCAGGATTCGGCCACCCGAAGCAGCAGCAAGGTTTCATCCTTAAACCGGATGGCACCGGGATTAAAGGCGCCTAGCACGTGGAACCCGGCGGCAGAAGGCGGCACATCCGCGGGCGTAATGAGTGGGTTTTGGCTGGCGCGCTTCAACATGGCAAGGCCTCGCAAAAAAGGGGGGGGGTGTAACTCATCCGAAATAAACATAGCGGGTCGAGCATTCGTGTTCGGGATTAATTTTCTGATAAATCTCGAAGGTCTGGTCCGCAATCCGGTCCCAGGAAATCGTGTTTGTGACATAGTCCAACGCATTGCGGGAATGCTGCGTGTAGCAGGCGTCGTCAGTCAACAGCTTGATCATGGCGGCAATATACTCCTCATCGGAGCTGGCTGAAAATCCAATCCCCGCCTTTTCCACAATATCACGGAAGGCGGGCAATTCGGAGGTGACCACCGGTTTCCCGAAGGTCATGGCATGGGCCATCACCCCGCTCTGGGCACCGGCGGTGTAGGGGAAGAGCATGATATCCGCGGCGCTCAGGATGGTGTCGAAGGTGTGCTGCGGAAATTGGCCCCGCAACACTTCAATGTGCTTTTTGGCGGGCGACTGACTGATCGCCTCGAATAAGTGCTTGCGATATTCGCTGTACTCCAACACCCGCACCTTTCCGGAAACCACCAACAGGGCCTCGGGCACTTGTTCGAGGACGCGGGGAAACAAGACCACCATTCGGTCAAAGCCCTTGGAGGGCCTGAAATAACCCGCCAGCAAAATGACCTTTTTGCCCGCAAAGCCGAGTTTTTCTTTGGCGTCTGGCACCAGCGGTAGATCCCGTGCGCCATGTGGAATTAAATGGACGTTCGCTTCCGCCGCCCCATAGACCTTGATCAGGTTTTCCCGATGGCTTTCTTCATGGACAATCACCGCATTCAATTCCCGGCACATCGTGGACATGATTAAATGCTGAACCGGGTTGGGTTCCGGCAGCACCGTGTGGAACGTTGCCACCACCGGGGTGGCACTGGCTTTGTACCGGTAGATCAAGTCCAGCACACTGATCCCGCAGGTGCCGCCAAATAGGCCGAACTCGTGCTGGATATGCACCAGGTCTGGCGTCACCTTCACCGACATGTCGAAGATATCCCGGGAGAGACTCCCCGAATCCTTGGTATAGGCCGGATAGACATTGTGCCCTTGAGCCCCCTCCTCGCTGATAATATGGACTTCGTGTTTCTGGCGCGCCACCGCCTCGGACAGAAACTGGGTATAGGTGGCGATGCCACATTCGATGGGGGGAAAGGTGGATACGTATGCAATCCTCATTAGATCTCCGGTAAATATTTTTTTCGGGGCTTTTCAAGAACCCGCCATAATCAGGGCCTATCGAAAAGGGGTCGGTGTTCTCCCGAATCAGTGTTGCCAAGAAACATACAGGGTCTGCGCAGGTGATTAAACTGCAATCCGCACTCTTTCTGATGGCGACGCCTGAAATGGAGCCACCGGCGCACCTCGGTTTTCTACCACTTGATAATGTTCATGGCGCCGTAGGAGACGTTTTGCATTTGCTGGAGGGATACCCAGCGCTCGGCATAGTCGAATCCCCAGCTATCGGAGGTGGCGATTTCACCGGTTTTCTTGTTGTAGCCGATAATCAGGCAGATGTGATAGCCGGAGCTTGATCCGTAATTCCTTTTTTCGGGTTCTTCGCCATTTCGTCGGATTGTGGTTTCGTAAATGGCTTTCCGGAATCCGGGCGTGGTTTCCAGCGTCCACATAATAGGCAGTCCCATGTCGATATACCTGGAGATGTTGTTCATGGTCGGGGGCGGGGCAATTTTCTTCAATTTTCGGCCATTGCTGGAAATAATATTTCGGGCCGAATCGATCATTTCGCGGGTACTGGTTCCGCCACCAATGCCGGTGTTGCCCGCGAGGGCCAGCAAGTACATGTCGGCGGGAATGTCGAGATAGCGCAGATAACGTTCCCAAGTAGCGGGAACGCAGTAGCCTTTCGGGCCTTGGTCGACCATGGGAATGTTGCGGATGACCACATCGCCGTTGTCGCGCTGCTCGACACAGGAAGCTATGCGCGTCTTGAGTTCGTCGTCGCTGACTTTCTCAATGCGTCCACCCTGCTCGGCGCGCTCGACGGGCATAATGCGCAGTGCGGCATATTTCCCGTCCTGCAAGGAGAGCATGATGGCGTGGCCGTTCCAGTCCCAGCGCCAGACCTTTTCGCGTAGCTCGCCACTGCCGAGGGAGTCGCGCTTGGGTTTGCCAAGGACGGGAGCCAGAATGTCGTGTACGCGCCTGCCGCTGTCTTCGATTTTTTCGGCAGTGCGCCTGCCGCCGCCCATCGGCATGTCCCCTTGGTTGAGAAAGACAAAGGAGAGGCTGTCAACATGGTCTTTCCCGCCATAGAGGGCGGTGGTGTAGACCGGTTCGCTCAGCAGCTTCTCTTTTCCCAAGGGGTAGGTGCGGTAGTTTTCCATGAAGTCGGTCTTGGATTCCTTCTTCATCTTCATGCGTTCGGCGGTGGCCGCGGTCGGATCGTCCCACAGCAGGTCATCCTGCCAGATTTCGAGGCCGAACAATTCGTTGAGTTCCTGCCACGGCACGGTATGGAGTTTGTCCCGGCCTTTGCGGGAAAGCAGATAGTCCAAATGCTGAACATCCTCCTCCACGAAGGTGTTGAACGGAACCGTCACCACCTTGCCCCGACCGGTTCGCAGCACCACGGTCTGGTTGGCATTAACCTTCACCACCTCCGCCTCGACCGTCCGGCCCTGGGTGTCCGTCCAGCTGCGCGCATCGGCCGCGCCGGCGACTAAAACCAAAGAGAGGAGGAGGGTTTTCATAGCTGCTTTAGAGCAAGACGCCCTCGGGCGTGGCGCCTTCGTCGTCGGGATCCCACCAGCGGCCGGGTTCGGTGCCGATGTATTTGATGCTCTTGGTCGTCATCCGGTTGCCGCGCGACTTCACGCCCTTGATGGCCAAATCGGCCGGGTTGAAGCGTTGCTGGTGGATGCGCTGGCCTTTGGCCGAGCGATACTTGACGTAGATGGCGTCGGGCGTCCCGTCGACCAGCAGCTGCAGCTTGGACTTTTCGCCGAGCGTCATGAAATAGTCGCGGTTCATGATGGCGCCGCCCATCTTGAAGCGTTTCATGTAGGTGATGCGCGAGTCGGTGTAGACGGCGGTGAATGGCTTGTCGCGGTTGAACACTTCGCAGCGCTCCAGGTTGTCGTCGACAAACAGTTTTTCCGGCGGCGCCATCACCTTGTAGTGGCCGTTTGGCCAGACCACCAGCAGCTTGTCGAGCGAGGAGCATTCAAGGAGGATCTCGCCCTTGACGTTGGTGCCGATGTAGCCGTTTTCGTCGCGCTTGATCTGCAGCTCGGTCGCCGTCAACTCGCGCACGTCGGTTTCCTTGAAACTGGCGGCTTCGGTGCAGCGCGGGTACTGGCCCTTATAGTCCTTGATGAGGCGCTTGAGGTAGCGGATGGCATAGCCCGTGAGGGCGCCGAGGTTCTTTTCCACTTCGTCCAGCTCGGCGAGAATATCTTCGATGTCTTTGCGGTTTTTCTCGATATCAAACAGCGAGATGCGCTTGATGCGCACGCCCAGCAGCATTTCAATATCGGCGTCGACCATCGCGCGGCGCAGTTTCTTTTTGAAGGGTTCCAGGCCTTCGTAGATCGCGGCCACCACGGCGTCGTAGGTTTTGCACTGCTCGATCATTTGATAGATGCGGTTTTCGACGAAGAGCTGCACGAGCGTCTTGCTGTGGAAGTCGTCGAGCAGTTTCGCCTTGCGCAGCTTCAGTTCGTCTTCGAGAATTTGGAGCAGCTGGCGGGTGTTGACGCGCAGGACCTCGTCGACGCTCATCTCGACCGGGCGCTTGTCGCACAGGCAGATCAGGCGGCTCGAAACCGACGTTTCGCATTTAGTGAAGGCATAGAGCGACTGGATCGTCTTTTCCTGCGACGCACCGGGGGAGAGCGTCAGTTCGATTTCGACCTTCTCGGCGGTAAAGTCGTCGATGGCGCGCACCGGCATCTTTTTCTTTTTGACGGCATCCTCGATGGAGGCCGTCAGCGTTTCGGTGGTGGTGCCGTGCGGGACTTCGGTGATGACCAGCTTGTTGTTTTTGCGCGGCTCAATTTTGGCGCGTAGCTTGACCTTGCCGTTGCCCTTGTTGTATTCGGACACGTCCATCAAACCGCCGGTCTGGAAGTCCGGCAGCAGGTTGAGCTCGACGGGGGTCCGTTTCTTTTCGCGCAGGATTTCAATCTGCGCTTCGAGCAGTTCGATAAAGTTGTGCGGCAGGATGCTCGTCGACAGGCCGACGGCGATGCCGTCCGCGCCGAGCATCAGCATCAGCGGCAGTTTGCACGGCAGGGTGACGGGTTCCTGGTTGCGGCCGTCGTAGCTGGCGACCCATTCCGTCAGCTCTTTGTTGAAGAGCTCCTTGCGGGCCAGTTCGGTCAGGCGACATTCAATATACCGCGAGGCGGCCGCGCGGTCGCCGGTGAAAATGTTGCCGTAGTTTCCCTGACCTTCGATCAGGTAGCGCTTGTTCGTGAGCGTCACCAGCGCGTCGGCAATGGAGGCGTCGCCGTGCGGGTGGTATTGCATGGTGTGGCCGACAATGTTGGCGACCTTGATGAAGCGGCCGTCGTCCTTTTCTTTGAGCGCATGCATGATGCGGCGCTGCACCGGCTTGAGCCCGTCTTCGAGGGCCGGGATGGCGCGGTCGCAGATCACATAGGTGGCATACTCCAGAAAGTTGGAGCGGATCATTTTGTTCAGCGGGCCGTGCTCCGCATGGAGCGGGTCAAACTTTTGCGGGCCTTCGTCAACCGGCGCGGTTTCCGGAACGTCCGGCACCTCGGCCGGGGCGGTTTCAGCCACCCCCTCTGCGGCAGCGGCCTCGGGGTCAAAAAATTCAAATTCGGTATCGTTGCTCATAGCGTCTCTGTATCAACTACTAGGTTGTCCATAATGAAATCGCGGCGGTCGGGCGTGTTTTTTCCCATATAGAAGGAGATGATCTCCGAAACGGAGTGATCGCCTTCGATGTTTACCTGCGAGAGCCGCATGCCGTCATCGCTGATGAAGGCCTTGAACTCCTTCGGCGAAATTTCCCCGAGCCCTTTAAAGCGGGTGATCTCCGCGCCGCGGCCGATTTTGCGGAGGGCCTTTTTGCGTTCGGCGTCGGTGTAGCAGTAGATCGTCTCTTTCTTGTTGCGCACGCGGAACAGCGGCGTTTCGAGAATCTTCAGGTGGCCTTCGCGCACCATCGGCTCGAAGAAGCGCAGGAAGAAGGTGATCATCAGATTGCGGATATGCAGGCCGTCGACATCGGCGTCGGTGGCGAGGATGACGTGGTTGTAGCGCAGGTTGTCGAGGTTTTCCTCCAGGTTGAGCGCGCGCATCAGATTGTAGATTTCCACGTTCTTGTAGAGCGTGTCGCGTTTGAGGTCGCAGACGTTCAGCGGCTTGCCCTTCAGGGTGTAGATGGCCTGGGTGCTGGCGTCGCGGCAGCTGACGATCGAGCCGGCGGCGGATTGACCCTCGGTAATAAAAATCTGCGTGTCGAGGTGCTTCTGCTTCTCGCGGTTAAAGTGGTTCTTGCAGTCCTTCAGTTGCGGAATGCGGATGGAGACCGACTTGGAGCGTTCGCGCGCCAGCTTTTTGACGGAGTTGAGTTCCTTTCGCAGTTTCTGGGTTTCCTCGATCTTGGCAATCAGCTTTTTGGCTTCGGTCGGCTCGCGGTGCAGCAGATCGGAGACCACCTGGGAAACCTTCGCCACGAGATCGGAGCGGATTTCGGAGTTGCCGAGCTTGTTCTTGGTCTGGCTCTCGAAGATCGGCTCCTTCAGGCGGATCGCCACCGCGCCGAGCACGCCTTCGCGCACGTCGTCGCCGGAAAACTTTTTGTTGGCGTAGTCGTTGACGCCGCGCAGCAGGCCTTCACGGAAGGCGGACAGGTGCGTGCCGCCGTCGGAGGTGTATTGGCCGTTGACGAACGAATAGTATTCCTCGGAAAAGCGGTTGGTGTGGGTCAGGGCCATTTCCAGCGTCTTGTCGGCATAATACAGCGGCGGATAGATTTTCTCGAACTGGCTCTCGTCGCGGATCAGGTCGAGCAGGCCGCCCTTGCAGTGGTAGAGCTCGCCGTTGTACCAGATTTTCAGGCTGGCGTTCAGATAAGCGTAGAAGCGCAGGCGCCGCGCCAGATGGTCGGAGTTAAACTGGACCTTCTTGAAGATCTTGGGATCGGGCGAGAAGGCCACATAGGTGCCGTTGGCTTCGTCGGTTGAGCCCTTTTCTTCGCGGACCAGCTTGCCGCGCGAGAACTCCGCCTCCACATATTCGCCGTCGCGGTGCGAGCGGACCAGGAAGTAGGTCGAGAGCGCGTTGACGGCCTTGGTGCCGACCCCGTTGAGGCCGACGCTGAACTGGAAGACATCGTCGTTGTACTTGGCGCCGGTGTTCATTTTCGAGACGCAGGCCACCACTTTGCCCAGCGGAATGCCGCGGCCATAGTCGCGGATCGCCACCAGATCCTCTTCGATCGAGACATCGATCCGGTTGCCGTGCCCCATGATGAACTCGTCGATGCCGTTATCGATCACTTCCTTGACGAGGATATAGATGCCATCGTCATAGTGCGCGCCGGTGCCGGTGCGGCCAATGTACATGCCCGTTCGCAACCGGATATGCTCCAGCGACGACAGCGTCTTGATCTTGTCTTCCGTGTATTCGTGCTTCTTTTTTGCGGCCATATGCCTAACACCCTCTAAAACCACAAGATGTGGATATGAATTGCTTCTAAACCCACAAAATCTAGCAATTCGGCCTAGCGTCTTCAAGCGGTTCGCCCCGCTTTTTGTGTTGTTGCCGCGCCGGATAGGCTCTTTACATTGCTATTCGGGTGCATATCATCGTGCCATGGCTCGAAAACGAACAAGCAAAATACGGCGCTGGCGGAGAATCCTGCTGGCCCTGCTGCTGGGGTTTATCGTTTGGGAAGGCCGCTTCTGGATTCCGCAATACATCCGGCCGCCGCAGGGCGTGCGGCCCGTCACCGTTGAAATGAAAACCACCTCCTACTGCCACTGCCACCGCTGCTGCAGCTACAAGTGGTTCCTGTTTGTGCCCTACCAAAAAACCGGATCCTTTTCCTTCCGGCTCAAGCAGGTCGGCAAAACCTCCTCGGGCGCCATGGTCCGGCCCGGCAGCATCGCGGCCGATACCTCCCGCTATCCCTACGGCACCGTTATGCACATTCCCGGCTATGGCTACGGGCGGGTCGAAGACACCGGCGGCGCCATCAAGGGGCAGCACATCGATCTGTATCGGCCGAACCACGGGTTTGCGCGGCAGTGGGGCGTGCGCACCAAGCGGGTCAAGGTGTGGTTGCCACGCCCGCCCGCAACCTCTGATGAAGAGTCGGCCGGTTCTCCATTTCCATAAATCCCCTTGCCTTCGTACCGCGGATTCGAGTATTTATTCGCACTTCCTTATCAAACGGGCTCGTAGCTCAGTCGGTCAGAGCAGGAGACTCATAATCTCTTGGTCGTGGGTTCAAGTCCCTCCGAGCCCACCATTTT
>Ga0208879_1000639_pt1 | contig 35531 bp, 29 predicted proteins | sample Knorr_S15_td_Bot_FD_185605 | JGI IMG/M metagenome (GOLD analysis project Ga0208879, IMG submission 185605) | Marine microbial communities from Southern Atlantic Ocean transect - Knorr_S15_td_Bottom_ad_5009_LV_A (SPAdes) (version 2) | ecosystem: Environmental > Aquatic > Marine > Oceanic | place... | reverse complement strand
GCTGATGTATTTAGCCTAGCTATTGCTGTTGCACCAGTAACTAACTGGCGTTATTACGATAATATTTACACGGAACGCTTCATGCAAACCCCACAAGAAAATGCAAGTGGTTATGATGAAAACTCACCAATTAACCATGTAGAAAAACTAAAAGGACATTATTTATTGATACATGGTGGTGCTGATGATAATGTACATGTGCAAAATACAATGGAAATGATTTCAGCATTAGTAAAGGCAAATAAGCAATTTGATTTATTCATTTATCCTGATAAAAACCATGGGATATATGGCGGAAATACACGCTACCATTTATATAAAAAAATGACTGACTTTATTTTAGAAAATCTATAATCAAAAAATTTACTATTTTCGGCAACTTAATTATTAAACAAAATATGACAAATCAAGACCAACAATTATTCGGACATCCTAAAGGGTTGTTCTATTTATTCTTTGCAGAACTGTGGGAACGTTTTTCCTATTACGGCATGCGCGCTCTACTTATGCTTTACATGGTAAATGAGTTTTTTACTTATATTACTGATGAAGCTTACAGAGAAGAAATGTCATTTGGGATTTTTGCTGCTTATGGTTCATTAGTATATGCAACACCAGTATTGGGGGGTATGATTGCCGACAAGTTTATTGGCTTTAAAAAATCAATTATGCTAGGAGGAATTTTAATGGCACTCGGACATTTCTTTATGGCATTCTATTTTAAAAGTGATGTTCTTGGCTTTGAAGTTTCGAATATTAACCACTTTTTCTTTTATGTTGCACTTGCACTTTTAATTGTAGGAAACGGATTTTTCAAACCTAATATTTCAACTATGGTAGGGCGTTTGTATCCTGAAGGAGACAATAGAAGAGATTCTGGATTTACTATCTTTTATATGGGAATAAATTCCGGAGCCTTCTTAGCGCCTTTAGTTTGTGGTTGGTTGGGTTATGAATTTGGTTGGCACTATGGTTTTGGAGCTGCTGGAGTTGGAATGATTGCTGGTTTATTCGTCTTTATGAGAGGTATGAATGATGGAGTATTTGGTGATAATGGACAACAACCAATAGAATATAGAGAGAAAAAAATGTACGGAATGCGTACGGATTATTTTTTCTATTTAGTGGCTGCTTTAATGGTTCCTGTTGCTGCTTTCTTAGTAAAGAATAACGCAGTGGAAGTGTTAGGAGGAATGCACTTACATTCCTCATTACTCTCTTTATTAGGTATAGTTATCTTAGGAATTTTGGCTAAAAAAATGATGGAGCTTTCTAAAATGGAAGTATTCCGCTTGGCAAGTGTTTTAGTTTTAACTTTACTTATTACAGTGTTCTGGTCATTCTTTGAATTAGCAGGAACTGCAATTACACTTTTTGCTGAAAGAAATGTAAACCTTACTTTATTAAATGCTTCTCAAACCAATGCAATAAATCCTGGATATATTATTTTCCTAGCTATACCATTTTCAATGATGTGGGTATATTTATCAAAAACGCAAAGAAATCCCACTACTCCTAATAAATTTGCTTTAGGTATTTTACAGTTAGGTTTAGGGTTTTTAGTATTTGCCATGAGTGCGCAATACATGGATGCTGATGGTCGTACACCATTTATGTTTCTAATGATAGGTTATTTACTATTAACAACTGGAGAATTATTCATCTCTCCTATTGGGCTTAGTAAGGTAACTGAACTTTCACCAAAAAGTATGACTGCCTTTATGATGGGAGTTTATTTCTTATCATCATCTTATGCGCACTATATTTCAGGAGCAATAGCTAAATTAACTACTACAAATGAAGTAGGAGTGATTCCTGAACCAGGATTTATGACTACTATAATTGAAAAAGTTACAGGTTTTGCAGGAGGTTACTCAGAATCATCAGTGGAAGGCGTACAATCTTTAGTAAGTTATACTTCAGTATTTACACAAGTTGGTGTGGTTGCAATAGGAATGTCTATTTTAGCGTTTCTACTTTCACCATTACTTAAAAAATGGATGCATGGCGTTCACTAAAAACCAGAAAAATGAAAAAATTATTAGTTGTATTATTAGTAGCATTATCCTTTAACGGATTTGCACAACAAAAAGCAATAGAATGGCATACTGATGTCAATAAAGCCGTTAACCTTTCTGTGCAAACTGGAAAGCCATTATTCTTCTTTTTCACAGGAAGTGACTGGTGTGGATGGTGTAAACGCCTACAAAAAGAAGTTTTCTTTTTACCAGAATTCAAAAAATGGGCAAATAACTCTGTAATTTTAGTAGAATTAGATTTTCCAAGAAGAACAAAATTATCGGCCGAATTACAAAAACAAAACAGAGAACTCCAACAAATGTTTGGAGTAAGAGGCTATCCTTCAATATTGTTTGTTACTCCAAAAGTAATAGATGGAAAAGTTAATTTCAATAAAATAGGTTCTCAAGGCTATGTTGCTGGAGGACCAAAAGCATGGATTGCTGGAGCTAATAAAATCCTAAAAACTAAATAATGAAGAAACTACTTCTTTTATTATTCGTTTGTAGTTCATTATTTTGTTTTTCACAAGGAGCAGAAAAAGCAGAAATTGATTGGATTCCGCTTGAAAAAGCTAAGAAGTATGCTAAAAAATATGATGGGAAAATACTAATTTTCTTTTATAAAGAACATTGTCCTTACTGTGAGACAATGAAAAAAGAAACATTAAGTAATGCAGTTGTTATTAAAATGATTAACAATAATTTCTTTCCAGTTAAAATAGACAGCAGAACTAAAGACACAATCATATATAATGGGGTAGCGTACGGAAATCAACAACCTGAATCTTCTGGAAGACATGATTGGAGACATGATTTCTATGCAGAAGTAGCGACTTTTACCCAAAATGGGGCTTCTCAAACAACAACTCCATCAATAGTAGTTTTTAACGATAAATTTGAGAAAATTGATTGCAATTGCCCTTATAGTCCTATTCCAGGAAACCAACCCAAAGAACAACTTTTGAGAAATCTAAAAAGATTCATAAAATAAAAAAGGAGTTGATAATTAAATCAACTCCTTTTCTTTTTAAAATGGGTGACTGATGGGACTCGAACCCACGACCCCCGGCACCACAAACCAGTGCTCTAACCAGCTGAGCTACAATCACCATTTAGCGGCTGCAAATATATAATTTTATACTATAATGCCGAATAAACTATATATATTTGTTCTCTCATGAAAATAGAAACAAAAAAGATAAAAATCCAGATAGAAGGAATGACTTGTTCCAACTGTGCTGCTGGGATAAAAAAACACTTAACAAACAAGGGGTTACAAGATGTTAATGTTAATTTTTCAACCGGTGAAGCGAGCTGTAATCTTAATAATACACAAACTCAAAAGGAGGTAGAAAGTGTCATAAAAAAATTAGGATATTCTATTGCAACAAAAAAAGATGACGAAAAAGGACTTTCAAAGGTGGAAAGGTACTTTTACTTCACCTTATTTTTCACCCTCCCTCTTTTTTCGCATATGTTCTTCCCAAAGGATAGTACTATTCAAAATCCTTTTTTACAATTTTCTCTATGTCTTCCTGTTTATATTATAGGTATCGCCTATTTTGGGAAAAGTGCTTGGAGTTCAATAAAAACAGCTATCCCAAATATGGATGTGCTTATTTTTACAGGAAGTTCTGCCGCTTTTTTTTACAGTATATACGGTTGGCTAATTAACTACGGCACGCCTGAAGTACATCATTATTTGTTTTTTGAAACCACAGCAACCATTATTACATTGGTGCTTTTAGGAAATGTATTAGAACATAAGTCCGTAAAAAAAACGACTTCTGCAATTGGAGATTTATCTGCAATACAACAAGTAATAGCTAAAAAAGAAATTGATGGAAAAATTGTAGAAGTTAGTTATGAAGAGATTAAGGTAGATGACATCCTAATCATTAACTCTGGAGATAAAATCCCAACTGATGGAATCATTATCTCAGGGTTTTCATACATTGACGAATCCATGATAACAGGGGAAAGTCTTCCTGTAAACAAAAAGGAAGGAAATGACGTAATTGGCGGAACCATTATTACTGAAGGAAACCTAAAAATAAAAGCGACTAAAGTTGGAGATGATACTTTACTATCTCAAATAATTGAATTGGTAAAAGATGCACAAAATAATAAGCCTAACATTCAAAAACTAGGTGACCAAGTAAGTGCGATTTTTGTTCCACTAGTACTTGTGATTTCCATAGGTACTTATTTTATCAGTCATTATTTTTTCAATATAGAAATGCAAGATGCTTTCTTGAGGTCAATTGCAGTACTTGTAATTTCATGTCCTTGCGCTATGGGATTGGCCACCCCTACTGCTGTTATGGTAGGCATTGGACGTGCAGCAAAAAATGGTATACTCATAAAGGGTGGTGATACCTTAGAAAAATTAGCTAGCATCAAAAACATAGTTTTTGATAAAACAGGAACACTCACTACCGGAAAATTTATTGTATCCCAATTTAATGCTATAGGCGGAGAGGAAAGTGATATCAAGAATATTATTTACAATATTGAACAGCACAGCTCGCACCCTATTGCTAAATCATTATGTGATGCATTTCAAGAAAATAGTAGTCCGCTTGAATTATCAAATATTACTGAGAAAAAAGGAATTAGTATTAGTGCTGTTATACATAACGAAAAATATACTATTGGCTCATCAAAAATATATTCTTCACCAAAGCAACATGACTTATTTGTACTGAAAAATGATGAACTTATTGCTACAATCAACATTAGTGATGAGCTGAAAATAAATACTGATTTAGTCATTTCATCTTTACATAAAACTGGCTACACTACTACCCTCTTAAGTGGAGATAAAAAAGAGAAATGTGATATTCTATCTTCTGAATTAGGAATTACAACAACTTTTAGCGAACAATTACCACAAGATAAAATTGCAAAAATTGAAACTTTAGTAAGTGAAAATAAAACAGCAATGGTGGGTGACGGAATAAATGACGCTCCTGCCCTTGCAAAAGCAACTATTGGAATATCCTTAGGAAATGCAACTCAAATTGCTATACAATCAGCAGATGTAATACTGCTAAACAATGAGGACTTAAGCCAACTTCCACAAACAATGCAAATTGGCAAGCATACTTTACTTACGATAAAACAAAATTTATTTTGGGCATTTGCTTATAACATTGTAGCCATTCCAATTGCAATAATGGGTTTACTTAACCCCATGTGGGGAGCACTTTTTATGGCTTTTTCTGATGTTATTGTGATAGGAAACTCTATAAGGTTGCGTTACAAGAAGATTTTTTAGTAAATTAGCACCCTTAATTTTAAAACAAAAACTAATTTCTATGAAAAAAACAACTACAATTTTCGCTAGTTTGTTAATCTGTGTAGGACTTTCTGCACAAGTTAATTCGAGCTACACAAATAATTTGCTAAAAGCAAAAAATGACAAAGTTACCATGAGTGGTGATGAGGCTTTGAGTCATTTGTTAGTTAATCCAAATCCAACAACTTCATCAAATTTAAAGACAGTTACCTCAACTGAAACGGTTATTGGAACAACTACTTACGACTTACAATCAAATGCAGCAGTCCAAAATAGAATAAAAATGCATGATGATGGAACAATTTCTGCTGGTTGGACAATGAGCCAACAATATTCAAGTTCATATACTGATAGAGGTACTGGATTTAACTTCTTTGATGGTACTTCATGGGCTACTCAACCAACTAACAGATTAGAATCTTCAAGAGGTGGTTGGCCATCTATTATAGCTATGGGATCTGGAAAAGAAGCTTCAATAACGCATAATACTGATAACTCTTACATAAACATGACTCACAGAGCTACAACTGGTTCTGGGGCTTGGACAGAGCAAATTATTTCTTCAATAGATAGTAATGGAGTTTATAGAGATATGATTTGGAACAGATCAGCTGTAGGAGGATTAAACAATGAAGTTATCCACATGATCGCAGTAACAGCCTCTTCTAATTTTGGAGGATTACCTTTCAATGGATTAGATGGAGCTTTGGTTTATTACCGCTCACAAGATGAGGGAGTAACTTGGGACAAACAAGACATTCAATTACCCGGAATGGATACATCAATGTTTACAGGAATGAGTGGTGATGTTTACGCAATTACTGCACAGGGTGAAACAGTAGTTGTTGCCTATTTTGATGATTGGGGAGACTCTTTTATTGTAAAGTCAACTGACAATGGAGATACTTGGACTAAAACTACTTTCCTTGATTTCCCAGTTGATAAATACGCTATGGATGATGGTTTAGACTTAGATGGTGATGCTGTAATGGATCAAGTATATTCTACTGATAACTATGGAGCTGTTGTATTAGATGCAAATGGAGATGCTCATGTTTTTTATGGAATTATGATGTATACTGATGATGATTTAACAGATGGTTCTTCTTCTTGGTTTCCAAGCATTAATGGTATTGCTTATTGGAACGAAAGTTTTGGTACTGACACAACACCTGCCACTATGCATGCTGGTGATTCTTCTTTATGGTATTCTGATATGATGAATGATCATTGGATTTTAGCCGCTCCAGATCTTAATGGAGATAGCATTGTTGATGGTGTTGATTCTACTGGAGGTTATGCTTTATACTATGCTTCAAGAGCAAGTATGCCTAATGCTGGGATTTCAGCAAATGGAGAAATTTATTTATCCTTTTCAGGATATACTGAAACAGCTGATAATGGGACTCAAGTTTTCCGTCATATTTATGTTACCAAATCATCTGATGGTGGAGTAACATGGAGAGATCCTGTAGATGTTACACCACATACTGCTTGGGATGGAGCGCAAGAATGTATATTTGGCTCTATGAACCCTATTGTAGACGATAAAATAAGAATTGTATATCAAAAGGACTTTGAACCTGGATTAGCAGTTAGAGGAGATGAAGACATGATTGATAACAATGAAATCATTTATTTGGAGATTGATACTGTTGGATTGTTTGCGAGTACTCCTACTGCAATAACTGATATAGATGGGACAACTAATTTCTCAGTTTATCCTAACCCTGCAACTGACCTTACTACTATAGCTATTTCATTAGAAAAAGCTGAAAAAGTAACAATAACAATTGTTGATTTGTTAGGAAAAGAAATTGCTAAAAAAGAAAAAGTTATTTTCTCAGGGATAACTATAGAAACACTTGATGTTTCTGAATATCAAAATGGGATTTACTTTATAAACTTACAAGTAGGAACTCAAGTAAGTACTAAGAAATTAGTAATTAGTAAGTAAGACTTACTGATACTAAAAGAAAAAGCCGAGCAAATGCTCGGCTTTTTTTATCCTATTATTTTAAGACTTCTACCTAATATCCAATAAAGAATCTACTTTTGGCATTTGATACGTTAAGAACCCTTCCGCATATTCGCAATTAGCTTGCCTACCTAAATCTTTAGCACGGTAACTTACGCTATCCAAAAATCCTTGTGAAGAAATGATTGTTTCGCTTTCTTCACTTTCAGGACTGAAAAACTGAGTACTATATGCTTTTACTGCTTGTAACTTCTCTCCCATTTCTGCAGAAATATCCACAACCACATCAGGCGTTAGATGATTAAATTGTATATAATGATAAATAGCTCTCGGCCTCCACACCTGCTGCCCTGTATCAATCTTTTCAAGTCCTGATAAAAAGCAAGCATCAACCGTAATCTGAGAACCTCTACTATGGTCAGGATGACGATCAGAAACTGCATTCGTAATCACAATTTCAGGTTGATATTTTCTAATCTTTTCAATTAAAGCTAGTTTATGTTCTTCATCATCTTTAAAAAATCCATCTTTAAAGTCCATATTTTCACGAACACCAACCCCCATTATTTCAGTAGCTACTTTAGTTTCAGCAGTTCTAGTTTCAGCAGTACCTCTTGTTCCTAATTCTCCTCTAGTCAAGTCAATAATTCCTACTTTTTTACCTGCTTTTACCTCCTTAATTACAGTACCTCCACAGCCAAGTTCTACATCATCAGGATGCGCTCCAAAAACTAAAATATCTAATTTCATTAGTAGTGTTTTTTATATTTAAACTTGGCTAATATAGCCGAAAGAATAGTAATCACTACCAAGTAATAGACAAAAGCAGGAATAGGCATAGGGTCACCAGCTGCATAGGAATGTAAGCCTGAGAGGTAGTAATTCACCCCAAAATAAGTCATAATAATTGCCCAAATTGCAACCAAAGAGGCAACACTAAAAACATACTTTCCTTTTAAAGGTGGAATAAAACGCATATGCAACACAAATACATAAACCAATACACTTGCTAAAGCCCAAGTTTCTTTTGGATCCCAACCCCAGTATCTACCCCAAGATTCATTTGCCCAAACACCTCCTAAGAAAGTGCCAATTGTCAGCATAAACAAACCAACCTGTAAGGTCTTTTCATTAATCAATGTCAGTTCAGTTAGTGTATCCTTTAAGTTTGCTTTATTAGTTTTAGTCGTAAAAATAATAAGCCATAACGAAATGAATCCAAGAATTGCACCTAACGCCAAAAAGCCATAACTAGCGACAATAATAGCCACATGTATCATCAACCAATAGGACTTTAACACAGGTACCAAATTTGTAATTTCAGGATCTAACCAATTCAAATGAGCTACCATCAATAACATAGCTGCAACAATAGCAGTAGCGGCTAAAGTAAGTAAGGATCGTTTGCTAAAAACTAAGCCAGAAAGCACTGTTGCCCAAGCAATATAAATCATAGATTCATAACCATTACTCCAAGGGGCATGTCCAGAAATAACCCACCTCATAATTAAGCCTGAAGTATGCGCTAAAAACCCTAAAATAATCAACCATTTGAAAGTAGCAATTAAAATGCGAACCAGGTTAGTATTCTTAAATAACTGAACAATTAGTAGGATTAAGAATATTAAGCCAATCATGAAATAGTACATAAATAAATTAGCAAACAAGCTCATTTTATTATAGGTGATTTCTAACTGAATTTTAGAATCAGTAGGTATAACCTGTGCGCCATAACGATTTTGAAATTTACTAATGTACCCTACAATACTGTCAGCAGTTGCCCAATTACTATCCTGTAAAGCACTTGTAACCGCCCTAAAATACATAGGCATAATATTTGCAACAAACAAAGAATCATTTGCAGAAAATCTTGTGTGTTCAGTATAAGAAAGCCAAGTATTGTTAGAGTCATTTTCCAATGGGAAAAACCTAAAAATTCCGCCACTAAAAACGGTAAAACAAATATTTATTCTTTCATCAACCTTAATAATACCCTTTTCGTATTCCGAGCGCTTAGCAGGTAATTTTGCGTAAGCATCCTCAACTAATGTAGATAATAAATAATGCCCATTTTCACCAAAAAAACTATTAAAAGAAGTCCTAATATATTTTGAACTCAAATCATCACTTCCTAATAATACTCTTAATTTAGGATGGGCAACCTTCACAATCCCTTCCTTGCTCCAAGCAACAGGGTCATTCATCATTCCAATTATTACTTGTGTAGCCGATAAGTCATTGAACTTATCCTTACCATATATCTTCCTTAAAAACTCAGAACATAAAGTATTGGCGGGCTTTAATCGCCCTCCATTATCTTGTACCACTAAACTTTCAAATCGAGCAGCATGCTCAGCATTAATAACAGTATCAGCAGCATGTGAAGATGCCGAAAATAACAAAGGAATAATAAGGACTACTGCCGATTTATTTAACTTTTTTAATTTTTGAGTTAAGCTATTGAATCGTGTCTTTTTAGTAAGGAAAACAAGTAGCATTCCTAAAGCCATTAACGCATAACCAATATAGGTGATAAGCGTACCCCACCAATCATGATTTACCGATAGTATTGTTCCTTTTTCATCCTTGTCATAAGACGACTGAAACAAACGAAACCCACCATGTTGCAATACATTATTCATAAAAATTCTATGTTCAGTCTCAGTGTCATTTTCTAAAATACTAATTTCAGCAGCATAGGATGAAGGACTCATAGATCCTGCATATCTATCCAACTGAAAATCGCGCAATTTCACATGAAAAGGAACGGTATAATATTTTGAACCATATGATAATTTAAAGTTCAAATTATCCATAGCAAATACTTCATTATCTCCCTGATATCCTTTCCCTCCATAAAGAGTAATTAGCTTTTGCTCCCCATTTGTAATTACTTTAACAATTAAGGCATCTTCTGCCCCATCATTCATAACATTAGAAGTACTTATTGCCTGCATTTTAGCATTTTCCAACACCTCCTTCAATACAAAATTAAGTCCATTAGCCGTATGTAATGTTCTTCTATTCATGGAAAAATCAGTAAGTTCGTCATATTGATTAGTTGCACGTGTATCCATGCTCATAGTTTCCACATCATAAGGTGCATTACAAACAATTACGTCAGCAAGTAAACTCAAATTTATTGCGCCTTCTAAAGGATTATTAAAGGTAAATACCTCCCCTTTAATTACTCTCTGTTCCTTATCCTTCAAGTATTCCGATTGCATTCCATTGTCCCCAGGAACAACAATATGAAGCATAGTGGTTCCCCCTTCAATATTAGTAAATAACGAATCCTTTACGTTAGGCAAGAAATCCACTCCTTCAATTTTAACATCATGATCCTTAAAATCTAATTTCAAAGAAAAATTATTATTTGTTATTCCTGATAAAAACAATTTTTTAGCATGATTGAGTTGATGTACTTTATCATTAATATGAATTTGTAAAAAAGTATCATCCGATATAAACTGATTTGTACTTTCCCCTTCACGAATATGCATCATCCCTTCAAAAGAAATATAACGCGTAATTCCTGCTCCTATTAAAATGAGAATAAAAGATAAGTGAAAAGTAAGCGCAGCTATTTTCTCCATTCGGAATAATTTATACTTAATGACGTTATTTATTAAGTTATAGGTTAGTAAAACAAGTATCATTTCGAACCACCAAGCATTATAAATTAATGCCTTGGCAGATGTTCTTCCAAAGTCATTTTCAATAAAAGTTGCATAGCCAATTGAAAAAGCAAATAATAAGATAAGCATACTCATTAATTGCATGGAAGAAAGAAACTTTATTATTCTATTTATCATATCCAAAATTTAGGGCACAAAATTACGAATTATTATTAAGTTTGTGTTTAAATTATTTGAAATGAAAAATATAATTTTAGTGGGTTCAGGCAATGTTGCCACACACTTAGGAATTGCCTTGAAGAAATGCAATTATCCGATAGTGCAAGTCTATAGCAGAAGTATTGGAAATGCTAAAAAACTAGCTAAAAAACTAAATTCTAATTTCACAAATGATTTAACGCAATTAAAAACAGCCGATTTAATAATTGTTAGCGTGAATGATGATGCAATTTCAAGAGTTTTATCACAGCTTAAAAATACAGCAATAGTACACACTTCTGGAAGTATTGGAATGAATGTTTTTAATGATGATTTTTATAATTGTGGTGTGTTTTATCCACTCCAAACTTTTAACAAAGAAGTGGATTTAAATATTTCAGAAGTCCCATTTTGCATAGAAGGGAATTCCTTAGCTTTTGAAAAACAATTAATTGAAATAGCAGAAAAGCTTTCTAACAATGTAGTTGTAATGAATTCAGAACAAAGAAAACAATTGCATATTGCAGCCGTTTTTGCTTGTAATTTCAGCAACCAAATGTTTAGTATTGCTGATGATTTATTAGCTGAGAAAAATCTTGATTTTAAAATTCTACTTCCTTTAATAAAACAAACCATTGCTAAATTGGAAATAAATAAACCCAAATCCGTACAAACTGGTCCTGCAAAACGAAATGACAACAGTATTATACAGGAACATATTAACCTTATACAAAAACAAGAAATTAAAGATTTGTATCAAAAAATTAGTAGTAATATTATAAAAACACATGAGTAATATTATTTCTTTTTTAAAGCTAGTTCGGTTAAGAAATTTAATAATTATTGCCCTGACACAATTGCTTATTAAATTCAGTTTAATTAATCCTTTTTTGGATAATTTCATACTCTCCAACAACCAATTCTACCTCTTGGTTTTAGCAACTGTTTTTATTACTGCATCTGGTTATATTATTAATGATATATATGATGTCTCTACGGACAAAATAAATAAAAACAAAAAACGAATTATCGGGAAATTAATCAATTCTAGGAATGCAATTTCTTGGTATATATTTTTCAACTTAATCGGATTAGGTTTAGGGTGCTACATTGCTTATCTTGTAAAAAAACCGCTTTTCAGTTTAATATTTTTCTATTGTATTTTTAGCCTATGGACTTATTCCAAGCACATGAAAAGCTCCTTTCTGTTAGGGAATTTACAAGTATCCTTTTTAACTGCACTCAGTATTTTTAATGTGGCATTATTCGATATGATCCCAAATGGCATAAACAAAACCAATGGTGAATTAAAGATCTTCAAAATCATTTTATGTTACACGGCATTTGCTTTTATCACTACATTTATTCGTGAAATAATAAAAGATATGGAAGATATGGATGGAGATAAAAGTATCAATGCAAAAACTCTAGCTATTACTTACGGAATTGAAAAAACAAAATGGGTAGCACTAATATTTACTGCTTTAACTTTTATAGGGATTGCCTATTTTCAGTACTTTCAATACAGTATATTTAGTAGTGAATTTGAAGTTGATATTTTTATTTGGGGAGTAAATAAAATTGCCATTTTTTATACTATTTTCTTACAATTGCTATTCTTGTTTTTAGGATTCAAAATTTATAATTCCAATGTAAAACATGACTTTTATTTCATTAGTCAACTCTGCAAATTTATTATGATAGTAGGAATACTATCCATACCCCTTTTTACACACTTACACCTCAACTAAATGTTAAGTAAACTCTTACAACAATACAACATCATATTGGGTTCAGCATCTCCTAGAAGAAAAGAACTTTTATCTGACATTGGATTAAACTTTACCATCCAAACTACTGATAAAGAAGAAAATTATCCTTCAATCCTTAAAGAAAATAAAATAGCTGAATTTTTATCCAAACAAAAATCAGAACTTTTATCAGAGCACTTAAAAAGTACTGATCTACTAATAACGGCCGACACAATTGTATCTTTCAAAGGAGAACTGCTAAATAAACCTAAAAACAAAAAAGAAGCATTTAACATATTAAGGAAACTTTCAAAAAATACGCATAAAGTAATAACTGGAGTTTGCATTAAAACTCTACAAAAAGAAATTATTTTTTCAACTACTACAATGGTAACTTTCAATCAATTAACAGAGGATGAAATAAATCATTACATTAATAACTATAACCCTTATGATAAAGCGGGAGCATATGGTATTCAAGATTGGATAGGAAAAATTGGCATTCAAAGAATTGAAGGTTCTTATTCGAATGTAGTGGGTTTGCCTACTGATGTTTTATACAAACAACTAAAATTATTTATTTAGGAAGTAAATTTCTTATCTTTGCGACAAAACCGAGAAAATGTTAAACTCAAAAACTTCAACTTTTTTAAAAATATTATTACTACTATTTATTTTCCAAAGTTGCACCCCAATACATAAGATTACTTATTTGAATGACAGCCAACTTGGGGAGTGGGATGTTTCCCCTATTCCTCCAAAACATCATTTGGAAATTGGAGATATTTTAATGATAAAAGTAATCAGTAGAAATGAAGAATCTAATAACCTCTTTAATATTGAAAATAATACCAATAGTGCAAACACAACCCTAACAGCAGCCAATCTTTACTTAAATGGCTTCACCATAAGCCAAGAGGGAACAATTGACATTCCTAATGTTGGAAAAGTTTTTGTGCTTAACCAAACTTTGGAGGAAGCTGAAGAAACAATTTTACAAAAAGCTGAGGATTACCTCATTAATCCATTTGTAGTCGTAAAGTTAGCTAATTTTGAATTTACTATTTTAGGAGAAATTAATGCCCCTGGAAATTATCCTGTTTATAAAGAAAGTTTAACTATTTATGATGCCATTGCTATTTCGGGAGATATAACTGATTATGGAAACTTAAAAAAAGTAAAGATAATCAGATCTTATAAAAATAAAAAACAAGTATATCATATTGATCTTACTGACACCAATGTATTAGTTTCTGATTTTTACTATTTAAGAAACAATGATTTAATCTACATACAGCCTTTAAGATTTAAAGGCTTCAGAAAATCACAATCACAAGTACTACTCTCAACATTAACAACAATTGCCGTATTGTTTAATGTTTACCTTAAAATAACAGAATAGAAAGTATGCACGAAAAACAAGTACCTCAAGAAGAAACAATTGACATAAAAGCCCTCATTTTAAAATACTCTCAATATTGGTATTATTTTGTCCTTTCAATACTATTTTTTGGATTTATTGCCTTTCTGAATAACCGGTATACTGTGCCAGAATATAGTGTTTCAACATCTCTTTTAATTAGAGATGATAATAACACTCAGTTAGGCGCTGAAAACCTACTTGAAGGACTTGAACTCTTCAGTGGAAAAAAGAACTTACAAAATGAAATTGTTATTCTTAACTCATTTAGCATATCTGAAAAGGTAATTGAAGAACTAAACTTAGGAATATCATATTATCAGCACGGATTTCTTCAAACAAATGAATTATTCGGAAATTCTCCTTTTAAAGTAATAGTAGACTCTTCACACAATCAATTAACAGGTATTGATTTTCAGATATTTGTATTGAATGATAATGAATTTACTTTTACTATATCTGCTAGCGATAAATTTCCTTATAGCATTCAAAAAGAAAAGCTTGACAAAGCTGCTGTAGCAAACATTAACATTGAAAAAATATATCAATTTAACTCTCTTATTGAAAATAACTTTTTCTCCTTTTCAATTGAAAAGACCAATTACTTTAACAAAGATAAAATTATTGAAAATGAAAAAGTATTTTCTTTTAAGCTACATCAAACAGATAAACTCGCCAATAAATTAATAAGTAACGTCACAATAAACCCAATTAATAAGGAAACATCAATCTTAAAATTGAATATAAAAGGACGAACGCCTAAGAAAAATATTAAAATCCTTAATAAACTTACTGAAATCTATATCAGAAGTGGCTTAAATGAAAAAAACTTAATGGCAATTAATACTATTAACTTTATTGATAATCAACTAATAATAATACAGGATTCATTAACGTATATAGAAAATAAACTTGAAGATTTCAGATTAACAAACCCCAACCTTGCTATTGTTGACAAAGATTATGGAACCTATTTTCAAAAGCAAAAATTAGACAACACTTTATCAGAACAATCAGTAAATATTAAATATTACAAATCCTTATTATCCTATCTTAAGGACGATAGGAATGCAAATAGTATTGTATCTCCAACCTCAATGGGGATAAGTAATCCTGAGTTAAATAGCTTAATTAATCAGCTCTTACAGTTGTTTGCTAAAAAAGGTGAACTTCAATTAACAACTACTGGAAAGAATCCTGCTTATTTAGCAGTATTATCTCAAATAAATCACACTAAAAAAACAATAATTGAAAATGTAACAAACTTAATCGCTTCTGCATCAATTTATGAAAAAGATTTAAAAAATAGAATTAATATTTTTACTTCAAAAATCAATAAATTACCTAAAGTAGAAAAAAATTACCTCATTCTAAAAAGAAAGCATGAATACAATGAGCAAACTGCTATCTATTTACAACAGAAACGGTATGAAGCATCTTTAGCAAAAGCAGGGACAGAATCAGACCACAAAGTAATTGATCCTGCAAGATTAGATAGTGAAAGACCAATAAAACCTAGAAAGAGTTTAGCTTATTTTATTGCAATTCTACTTGGTTTAGCTTTACCAATTTCATTTATTTCTTTACGCGATTTTTTTAGTGATACTATAAAGGATAAATCAGACCTTTTAAACTGTACTAATATTCCAGTACTTGGGCTTATAGGACATAGTGATAGTGCAAGAAGCTTAGTAATTCCAACCTCTTCAAAATCAATTATTGCAGAATCTTTCCGTTCATTGAGAACAAACATACAGTATTTATCAGCTGATCGAGAGAGAAAAATAATTACAGTTACCTCATCAATTGGTGGAGAGGGAAAAACCTTTACCACTATGAATCTTGCCGCAATATTTGCATTATCAGGACATAAAACAATATTAATTGGAGGTGATTTAAGAAAACCTAAACTACATGAGGATTTTAAATTAGATGCGACTAAGGGGCTCAGTAGTTATTTAATTAATAAATCAACTTTAGAGGAAATAATTGAAAAAACTGAAATCGATAGTCTAAATGTAATTAGCTCAGGTCCTACACCGCCAAACCCTGCAGAATTACTAGACAGTCCTAAAATGAAAGATTTAATTACTGAATTAAATAAAAGGTATGACTATGTAATTATTGATACCCCTCCAATTGGTTTAGTAACTGATGGGGTAATACTTATGCAGCATGCTGATGTTAACTTGTATGTTGTTAGGCACAACTATTCAAAAACAAAATCATTAAGTATTATTAATAATTTATACAGCCAGAATCAGGTTAAAAATGTTCATATTATTATTAATGATTTTAAGCATTCCGCTGCCGGATACGGATATGGGTACGAGTATGGAGCCTATGATTATGGTTATTATGATGATGAATAATCCATCCAAAAAATACTAATATAAGAAGCCTAATTTTATTGGGCTTTTTCTTTTCCTATTTCTTTTATTTTTAGCAATTTTGCAAAAATTAAAAAGTATGAGAAACAAGAAAGGAACACCCGCAAATAAGATACAAGATTTACAATTTTTTGGAGAATTTGGAGGTGTAAATCCTTCCATAGCAGATTCATCAACTTTTACCTATTTAGCAGGTAAAACAATGGGAGATGTATTTGAAGGAACACGTGAAGGATGCTACCTTTATTCTCGTCATACTAACCCTTCTACTTCTTATTTAGGACAAGCAATTGCTAGTATGGAGTACATGAATGGCGCTATACTTTCAGCATCAGGAATGGGAGCGATTACCACTACCCTTTTACAACTATGTAGTACTGGGGATGAGATTATAAGTAGCCGAACAATTTATGGAGGTACTTATGCTTTTATGAAGAACTATTTACCAAAATTTAACATCAAAACAACTTTTGTAAATACAACTAAATTAGCACAAATTGAAGCTGCAATTACTAAAAATACGAAAGTAATTTATTGCGAAACAATGAGTAATCCATTATTAGAAGTTTCAGATATTAATGCGATTGCACAAGTAGCTAAAAAACACGGTATTAAATTAGTAGTGGATAACACCTTTACTCCTATGATTTTTTCTCCTGCAAAAATGGGTGCTGATATGGTTATTCACTCCTTAACAAAATTCATTAATGGTACTTCCGACACTGTTGGAGGTGTAGTTTGTTCTGATGAAGAATTTATTGGAGAAATGATAGATGTAAATTCAGGAAGCGCAATGCTATTGGGTCCTGTTATGGATTCAATGCGTGCAGCAAGTATTCTTAAGAACATCCGCACCCTTCATTTAAGAATGAAAAAACATTCGGAGAATGCAATGTATTTAGCTATTGCTTTTCAAAAAGATGGATTAAGAGTAATTTATCCAGGGCTTAAAAACCACCCTCAGCACGAGATGATGAAAAACAGCATGAATGATGGGTTTGGTTTTGGAGGTATGCTTGTTATAGATACCAAAAATAAAGAAAAAGCTAATGAACTAATGGAAGAAATGCAAAATAACAATCTAGGTTATTTAGCAGTAAGTTTAGGATTCTATAAAACATTATTCTCTGCCCCTGGTTTATCTACTTCATCTGAAATTCCGGAAGAAGAAAGAGAAGAAATGGGAATTTCTGATGGTTTAGTACGTATTTCAATTGGACTTGATAATGACATTGAAAGAACTTACAACACTATGGTGGACTGCATGAAAAAAGTAGGCATCCTCTAACAAATACTTTTTTATCTTTACCATCTTAATTTTTATAAATAGAGATGACTGATAAAAAAACACCATACTTTTTCGCTTTACTTCCAATTCTGATTTTAATTAGCTTATTAGCTTATAATGTTTTCTTGTATGGAGATAACTCATTAGGAGGAGCTAACCAATTAGCCTTACTTTTTGCAGCTGCAGCAGCTGCAATAGTAGGTATTAAATTTGGCGCAAAATGGAAAATAATACTTGATGGAATAAGTAACAGTATCAGTAGTACGACACCATCAATTATTATTCTATTATTGATTGGAGCATTGGCTGGAACTTGGCTTCTGAGCGGAATTGTTCCTGCAATGATTTATTACGGATTGCAAATCTTAAGTCCTGAAATTTTCCTTTTTGCCTCAGCAATAATTACAGCTATTGTATCCTTAGCAACCGGAAGTTCATGGAGTACTATTGCCACTATTGGAATTGCCCTTTTAGGGATAGGGCAAGCGCTGGGGCTACCTACAGGGCTAATTGGTGGCGCCATTATTTCAGGAGCATATTTTGGCGACAAGATGTCTCCTTTATCAGACACTACAAACCTTGCTCCAGCAATGGCAGGAACAGATTTGTTCACCCACATCAGATACATGATGTACACTACTATCCCTTCATTTACACTTACACTTATCATCTTTTTGGTAATTGGTTTTACTTACAAAACCTCAGGAACACAAGATATCAATGAATTACTATTAGCTATTTCAAATTCTTTTAATATCAGCGGATGGCTATTTTTAGTTCCTGTTTTAATTATTGCACTCATCATAAAAAAAATACCTGCAATTCCTGCGCTTTTAGCAGGAACAATACTAGGAGGAATTTTTGCGATTATTTTTCAGCCAGAAGTAATTCTATCAGTTGCTAGTGCTTCAGAATTAAATATTAGTTCAGCTTATATGGCAGTTATTAACGCTATGGGAGGCGATATTTCTATCACTACTGAAAATGAAATGATAAATAATTTACTTTCAACTAGTGGTATGGCTGGAATGCTAAACACGATTTGGCTAATTATTTGCGCTATGATTTTTGGTGGAGCTATGGAAGCAACTGGGTTATTAAAACGAGTTGCTGAACCAATAATAGAGTATGCTGAAAGCACTGGAAGCCTTATTGCTACGACTGCTGCAACTTGTATATTTTTCAATATCACCGCATCCGATCAATACCTTAGTATTGTTGTTCCTGGAAGAATGTATGCTGATACCTACAAAGATAAAGGCTTAGCTCCTGAAAATTTAAGTAGAACTTTAGAAGATAGCGGAACCGTTACTTCAGTACTTATCCCTTGGAATACCTGTGGTGCGACACAATCTGCAGTGTTAGGCGTAGCAACTTTTGCTTATTTACCTTTCTGCTTCTTCAATCTAATAAGCCCATTAATGACTATTGCTTATGGTTACTTTGGGATTAAAATAAAAAAGTTAACTAAATAAATTATCTATTTTCAGCATGAAACAAATCTTCTTTATTTTATCCTTCATTCCTCTTTTTACTTTTTCTCAAGGAAGTTTAGTGCTTATTGGTGGAGGTGGCGAAAGCAATGGAGGCTGGAGTGATGCTCCATATATTTGGGCGCTTGACCAATCTCAAAATAGAAAAGTAGCCGTAATCTATTACAGCAGTTCTACTTCTTGGATCCCGGAATATTTTATGGATTTAGGCGCTAGCGATACAGCACGCTTTGATATTGATAACTCAACATTAGCTAACTCACAAGCCATTTATGATAGTTTAATGAACTATGATGTATTTTTCATAAAAGGGGGAGACCAATGGAACTATTATATAACCTGGAAAAATACCAAGGTTGAAGATGCTATTACTGATAAATTCAATCAAGGAGGTGTAATTATGGGAACCTCTGCCGGAATGGCGATTTTATCTGAAGTAATCTTTACGGCTGAAAACGGTAGCGTATATCCAGATGAAGCATTAACTGACCCATACAACTGGATTGATATTGCATTAAATGATGATTTTTTAGGAATTTTCAATGGATATATCTTTGACACTCATTTAGTAGAAAGAGGAAGATTTGCTCGGCTTTTAGTTTTTATGGCCAATTGGTATCAAAATTGGGGATCACAAAGAAAAGATGGACTTGGAGTAGATGATAGAACAGCAATATGTATTGATAGTAATAATATTGGAGAAGTAATGGGTTCTGCAGCTGTTTCCATAATTGAAAATAATGCTTGGTTCAACTCTTTTGTTTCAAAAGATACAAAATACTCTCAACTATTAGATGGGAATAAATATAATTTTAATACAAAACAAATCATAAATGGCCCAAATTCTATTAACATTGATCCAAACCCACCTCCTACTTTTATTTCTTATACAAATTACTTAAACACTTTATTGGTTAGCGGAAGTGACAGCCTAGAACATATGGATAAATTCTTATGTGAGTTAGATAGTTTACACGGGCAAATTCAAGATGATATTTACATATACACATGCAAACCCAATAGAGCTAGTTTACTCGAAACAAAAATTAATAATCTTAATAATCCCAACACAATAATTATAGATATCTCTAACGGAAATAATCTTCCTGCCTCTGATTTTAGTACCGCAAACAAAATCCTGTTTTACGAAAATGACTGGACGATTCTTAAGGATTTCCTATACAATACTACAAACGGAAATATTCTTAAAAATAAATTAACTGACAATATTACTATCACTGCTTTTGCAGGGCAAGATTCCAAATTTATAGGAACAACATTCTGCAAAAATATACATGATAATGTTTATGGAAGTTATTATGGGGAATTAGAATTTGAAAAAGGGCTAAACCTTATAAAAAGCTCCATATTTATGCCAAATACTTTTGACAAATATACATCCTCTTATTATGAGAACACAACATCTGCAGTACCCTGGGCTATGGTTAATGATACGCTCACTCATGGTTTCTATTTAAGCTATGATTCATATCTATTAATAAAACAAAATGCTACAAAAAAATCTGTTTACCAAAGGGAAGGAAGAATAATATTACTTTCAAATGAAGGAACAACTGCTGATACTGTTACTTCTTATGTTTATTCTTCTCAGAACTTTTTAAGACAAATAGTTGGTTTTAATAATTTCAGAATTAAATGCCAGAATTTTACTTCTTTAGCTGTTGTTGAATGGGGTTCAACCACAACACCAAATGAAATTTTTGAAATAGAATCTAACAAAGGAAAACTCCTTAATATCACAAATATCTTAGGAGAACAAACACAAGAAAAAACCAATACTCCCCTATTTTACAAATATAAAAATGGTATGGTGGAGAAAAAGATTATTATTGATTAAGGATAAAGCTCTTTCAACTTTTCAATGGTGTAATCAATTTCCTCTTTAGTATTGTATTTACTGAATGAAAAACGAACGCCTGGACGATTGCTATCAGGAGCAATTGCAGTAAGCACATGCGAACCTTTACTACTTCCTGAAGAACAAGCTGAACCTCCACTACAGAAAATACCCATAATATCTAGGTTAAATAAAAGCATTTCTGCAATTTTTGTAACCGGAAAGCTAACACTCAATACGGTATACAAACTATTATTCAAATCAGTGCAGTTAGCATAAAACTCCACTTCTGGCATTTCTGTTCTAAGCTTGCCAATCATATAGGATTTTAATCCTTTTATATATTTTGTTTCTTCTTCCAAATGCTTGTAAGCCATTTCCATGGCCTTAGCCAAAGCTGCAATACCATAAATGTTCTCGGTTCCGGCACGCATATTTCGTTCTTGCCCTCCTCCTCTGAGTAAAGGTTTTATCTGAATATCTTCCGAAATATAAATAAATCCTATTCCTTTTGGCCCATGAAACTTATGAGCAGAAGCTGCCATAAAATCAACATTTAACTTTTGCATATCAAAAGTATAATGCGCCATAGTTTGCACGGTATCCGAATGAAAAATTGCATTGTATTCCTTACAGATTTCTCCTATTTGTTTCAAATCCTGAATAGTTCCAATCTCATTATTCGCATGCATAATAGACACAAAAGTCCTTTCATTATCTTCCAATAACTCTTTGAGATGCTTTAAATCTACTTCCCCATTTTCATCCGTATCAATATAGGAAAGTTTAATTTTTCCTTCAGCAGCCAAATCCTCTAAAGGATATAAAACAGCATGATGCGAAAGTTTGGAAGTAATAGCATGGCTAATATTATGATCGTGAATACCGCATTTAATTGCCATATTATTAGCCTCTGTTCCACCTGAAGTAAAGAAAATAGTTTTTGGAGCTGCATTCAACAAAGCCGCTATGGTCTTTCTAGCATTTTCAACAATAATTTTTGATTTACGACCATACTCATGTACTGAGGAAGGATTTGCAAAAGTAGTTTTCATCATCTCACTCATAAGCTCAATAATTTCAGGAGCTATTGGTGTTGTTGCTGCATTATCTAAATATACCTTCATCTTAAATTAGTTCTTTAATTTCATTAATCATTTTGTTTGCAAGTGCATTTGCTTTTTCCTCTCCTTCACTCTCTGCATAAATTCTAATGATAGGTTCAGTGTTCGATTTTCTAAGATGAACCCAACCTTCTTTAAAATCAATTTTCAAACCATCAATAGTAGTAATTTTCTCATTTTTATATTTCTCTTCCAAAGTGGATAATATTGCATCTACATCAATTTCAGGTGTCAACTCAATTTTGTTTTTTGAGATAAAGTAGTTAGGATATGAATCTCTTAACTCTTTTGCCGAAATTTTTCCTTCTGCCAATTGCGTTAAGAATAGTGCTACTCCAATTAAGGCATCTCTACCATAATGCAATTCAGGGTAAATCACCCCTCCATTTCCTTCTCCACCAATTATCGCATTGGTAGCTTTCATCTTTTCAACCACATTAACCTCTCCTACTGCTGACGCTTCATAATTACCATCGTGTGAATTAGTTACATCTCTCAGCGCTCTAGTGGAAGATAAATTAGAAACCGTATTTCCTGGTGTTTTACTTAGAACAAAATCAGCTACCGCAACAAGTGTATATTCCTCTCCAAACATGCTTCCATCCTCACAAACCATGGCCAATCTATCCACATCAGGATCCACTACAATTCCAAAATGAGCTTGTTCTTTTACTACTACTGCTGAAATTTCAGTTAAATTTTCTGGTAGTGGCTCCGGGTTATGTGGAAACTGTCCATTTGGCTCACAAAATAATTTTATGCATTCCACTCCCATTCTCTCTAATAACCTAGGTATCATAAAACCTCCAGTTGAATTCACTGCATCCAACACAACTTTAAACCCAGCAGATTTTACTAACTCAACATCTACTAAATCTAACTTCAAAACCTCATCAATATGCTTATTATTGAAGCTATCATCAAATGTGTAATTTCCTAAATCATCCACTTCAGTAAATATAAAATTATCATTTTCTGCTAGCGCTAAAATCTCTTCCCCATCTGTTGCTGACAAAAACTCACCTTTTCCATTAAGTAATTTCAAAGCATTCCAATGTTTAGGATTATGGCTAGCGGTAAGGATAATTCCTCCAGCAGAATGTTCTAATTGCACAGCAACCTCTACCGTAGGAGTTGTTGAAAGACCAATATCCAACACATCAAAACCACAGCCTAACAGTGTTCCTGAAACAATATTACTTAGCATCTGTCCAGAAATACGAGCATCACGCCCAATTATTATAGTATTGGAACTACTCCCTTGTTTTCTAATAAAAGTAGCATAAGAGGCTGTAAAACGAACAATGTCTATGGGAGTTAGTGCATCCCCAACTTCACCGCCTATTGTACCTCTAATTCCAGAAATTGATTTGATTAATGTCATAATTTATAATTGATTTTTCGCCACAAAACTAAAACAATAATCTTAAATTTTTATCTTTGTAAAAATTAATAAGCAAAAAAATATGAACTTCTTTTTAACAGATATTCCTAAAAGAACACAAAAGCCGAGAGAAAATGGACTAACCATGATGATGGATAAAGGGTTGAGCGTCAATGATACCAAAAATTTTATTGACATGTGTGGACCACATACTGACATCATAAAATTAGGTTTCGGAACTTCTGCCATATCCCCACATATTGAAACAAAAATAAAACTGTATCAAGATGCAGGACTAAAGGTATACTTAGGAGGTACTTTATTTGAAGCATTCATCGTAAGAGATATGTTTGAAGAATACAAGCAATTACTCAGAAAGTGGAAGTTAACTATGTGTGAAGTTTCTGACGGAAGTGTTGACATCTCTCATGAGGAAAAGTGCAACTATATTACTGAATTATCCACAGAATTCACAGTGTTTTCTGAGGTAGGTTCAAAAGATGAAAATGTTTTAATTGCTCCTTATAAATGGATTGAACTCATGCAAAAGGAACTAGAAGCTGGCGCATGGAAAGTAATTGCTGAGGCGCGTGAAGGCGGTAATGTTGGTATTTTCAATAAAAGTGGTGATGTGCGTTCTGATTTAATTGATGAGATTTTAACAAAAATCCCTAATGAAGATATCCTTTGGGAAGCGCCAAAAAAACCACAACAAGTTTGGTTTATAAAACTATTAGGACCAAATGTAAACCTAGGAAATATAGCTTGGGATGAAGTAATTCCATTAGAAACTTTAAGGATAGGCTTAAGAGGAGATACATTTTTTGATTATCTAAAAAAATAGAATGAAACACTACTTAATCCTTTTTTTAAAGGGCATGGGAATGGGGGTAGCCAATGTAATTCCTGGAGTTTCAGGAGGCACAATTGCACTTATTACGGAAATTTATGAAGATTTGATCAATTCTCTTAAATCGTTTGACATTAGCGCACTTAAAATGCTACTATCTTTCAATATATCAGGTTTTATAAAACACACTAATCTTTATTTCTTATTAGCTGTATTTGGAGGAAGTATCGCTAGTGTATTTAGCATAGCTAATCTTTTCAAATACCTATTTTTAAATTACCCTATCCTAATATGGGCTTTCTTTTTTGGTCTTATTTTATCTTCAATCTATTTTGTTGGCAAGCGAATTGAAAAATGGAATCTAGCTAGTGTTCTTGCTTTAATAATAGGTACAGCAATAGCAGTATCCCTATCCTTTATGACTCCTGCAAGTGAAAACAGCAACCTATTCTTTGTGTTTATTTGTGGAATAATTGGAATTAGCGGCATGATGCTTCCAGGGCTATCAGGTTCATTTATATTGATACTGATGGGGAACTATCAGCTATTAATGGTAACAGCTGTAACCGAATTGAGAATAGTCCTTCTTGGAACTTTCATCCTAGGATCAATGTTTGGACTTATGAGTTTTTCACACCTACTTTCATGGGTTTTCAAACATTATAAAAACACTGCATTAGCAGTACTTACAGGATTTATACTAGGATCATTAAGTATTATTTGGCCTTGGAAATCAGTTGCAGAAAGCATCTTTGTAAAAGGGAAAGAAAAAGTAATATCCTACGATTGGTATTTACCTGCAGAACTAGGCACTAAAACTATTAGCGCAATAGGATTAATTATTTTGGGAGTCGTATTGGTTTATGCACTAGAAAGTTTTTCTCCAAAAAAGAAATAAATGCGAACTTTTGGGTTAATAGGTAAAAGTCTTTCACACTCCTTTTCAAGTAGTTATTTTAATGAAAAGTTTTTTAAAGAAGGAATTATAAATACTGAATACCTTAATTTTGAGCTTCATGACATTTCTGAATTCACACAGCTAATAAAAACACACAAGCTTTCTGGACTTAATGTAACCCTTCCCTACAAAGAAAGTATAATCCCATTTTTAGACGAGTTAAGTGAAGATGCAAAAAGGATTGGAGCTGTAAACACCATAGAAATTGTAAACGGCAAACACATAGGACACAATACTGATATCATTGGCTTTAAACAAAGCCTTTCCCCTATTTTAGATGGACGAGATTCAGCTTTAATATTAGGTGATGGTGGTGCAGCAAAAGCAGTTAAATCTGCGCTAAACCAACTTAATATTTCACACAAAACAGTCAGCAGAAAAGGCTTATTTAATTATTCAGATATATCAATACAAGATATTGAGTTTAATAGCATTATAATAAATGCAACAACTTTGGGAATGTCTTCTGAAATTGAAAATTATCCTAAAATACCATATGAAGTATTAACGGAAAAGCATTTACTTTTTGATTTGATTTACAACCCCTCAGAAACCTTATTTTTAAAATACGGAAGAGCACATATGGCAAGAACTAAAAACGGATTGGAAATGTTACAAATTCAAGCTGAAGCATCTTGGAACATTTGGAATACTTAAGTCGTTAAATATTAGTAAATTTGCAATCAAATATCAGAAAAGTGAACGAAAACAAAGAACAAGAAATTTCGGAGGATTTATCTTTAACCTCTACTACAGAAGAAGAAAGCCCTGTGTATGATGCTGACTTAAGCATTGACGAATTAATTTCAAAAATTGATTTGCTATCAGAAAATGTAAATCCTTATACCGTATCTAAAGAGGTGGAAGAGCTAAAATCTATCTTTTATTTAAAATTGAAGGCTGAAACTAAAGTTAAGAAAGAAGATACAGAAATTAAAATCTCAACTGAAGAAAAAACTAGTGAAGAAGCCCCTAAAGAAGAAGAAACACTTCATCCCCATGAAATTAAATTCAAACAAGCTTACGGGAAATACAAAAAGATAAAGTTTGAATTCAGAAAAAATAGAGAAAAAGAAGAGGGAGAAAACCTTAAAATAAAAAAGATAATTATTGAGGATATTGACAAACTTACTCAAGAAGACGAATCAATAAAAAAGACTTTTGAACATTTTAGAATCCTGCAAGAACAATGGAAAAATACAGGATATGTACCTCAAACAGAGAATAATGACCTTTGGAATTCCTACCATCATCATGTTGAATTATTTTACGACTACATTAAAATAAATAATGATTTAAGAGATTTAGACTTTACAAGAAACCTAGAAGAAAAAACTAAAATTTGTGAGAAAGCAGAAGGTTTAGTAAATGAAAAATTATTTAATAAAATGCACCATAGTTTACAGGAACTACATGAGCACTGGAAAAATGTAGGCCCTGTAAAAAGAGAGCTAAGAGAAAAACTTTGGGAGCGCTTTCAAAACATTAGCAAAACACTGAACAAAAAGCGTAACGATTACTTCCTTGCAAAAAAAGAAAAAGACAAAGAAAAACTTACAAATAAAAATGATATTTGCAAGAAAATTGATGACTTAACTACAGAAACAATTTCTTCACATAAAAATTGGCAAACGATTACTAATCAATGCAATGAATTAGAAATTGAGTGGAAAAATATTAGTAAGTTAAATAAAATTGAAAATGCAATTGCTTGGAAAAACCTAAGAGCTGCACTCAATAACTTTTACCATAAAAAGAACGCTTTTTACAAACGAAAGAAAGAAGAAGGAAATACTGTTTTAACAATTAAAACTAATATTTGTGAAAAAGCAGAAGCCTTGCAAGGTAGTAATGACTGGCAAGGGGCAGGGAATCAGCTGATAACTTTACAAAATGAATGGAAGAATGCAGGATTCTCTCCCGCAGAACAATCTAATAAAATTTGGAAGCGATTTAAATCTGCATGCGATACTTTTTTTAACGCTAGAAAAGCACACTACAAAATACTAGATAAAGAGAAAGAGGTGTGCTTTAAATTAAAATCAGAGCTATTAAAAAAACTAAAAGATTTCAAAACAACATCCGATTCAAAAGATGATATAAAACAACTAAAAGAATGTGGAAATAATTGGAAGGCACTAGGACATGTTCCTAGAAACAAAATGAACATTAATGATGAATTTTTCTCTTTAATCAACACAAAATTTGAAGAACTCGGGTTAAGTAAAAAAGCTTTAGCAACCGAACAATACAAAAATAAGGTTAGCTCAATAAAAGGAAATGACAAAGCTTTGAGCAATGAAAAGCAATTCTTAAGAGGAAAAATTGATGATCTGAAAAAGGATATTGCTCAATACGAAAACAATATGTCGTTTTTTGGAAACAATAAAGACACTGAACCATTAAGGAAACAAGTAGAACTTCAAATTGCAAAAGAAAATGCTAAGATTGAAACGCTAAAACAAAAACTTCAAATCCTTAATAAAGGATAAATGCAATTTAAGCTAGAATCAGAATTCACTCCTACTGGGGACCAGCCAAGCGCAATAAAGCAACTGATTGAGGGCTTAAATAAAGGAGAAAAATTTCAAACACTACTAGGAGTAACAGGATCAGGAAAAACATTTACTATTGCTAATGTAATAAAAGAGGTTAATCGCCCTACCCTAGTTTTAAGCCATAACAAAACACTTGCCGCACAACTTTTTAGTGAGTTCAAGCAATTTTTTCCTAAAAATGCTGTAGAGTATTTTGTTTCCTATTACGACTATTATCAACCAGAGGCATATATCCCAAGTTCAGGAACGTATATTGAAAAAGATTTATCAATAAATGAAGAAATTGAAAAATACCGACTCAACACTACATCCAGCCTGCTTTCAGGAAGAAAAGATGTAATTGTAGTTTCATCAGTTAGTTGCATTTATGGTATTGGAAATCCTGAAGATTTCCACAATGGAATCATTAATCTTGCTGAAGGAGATATTATTAGTCGTGATCAGTTTTTACAGCAATTAGTTTTAGCACTTTATAGCAGGACAACTGCTGAGTTTACTAGAGGAAATTTCAGGGTAAAGGGCGATACAGTTGATGTTTTTTTAGCTCACAATGACATTGCTTACAGAATTCATTTTTTTGGTAATGAAATTGAAGAAATGGAGAGCTTTAATCCTGAGAATGGAAAGATTATTAACACATTAGAAAAAATAAAAATCTTTCCTGCTAGTATTTTTGTAGCTTCAAAAGACAAAATACATGGCGCTATTGCTAGCATACAAGATGACTTGAGAAAACAAGTAGATTATTTCCAAGAAATGGGATTAAGAACTGAGGCAAAAAGATTAGATGAACGGACTAATTTTGACCTTGAAATGATAAAAGAACTAGGATACTGTTCAGGAATTGAAAATTATTCACGATACTTTGATGGAAGAAAAGAAGGGAGCAGACCTTTCTGTTTATTGGATTATTTTCCGAATAATTTTATTACCATAATTGATGAAAGCCATGTAACCTTACCTCAAGTGAGAGCAATGTATGGTGGAGATAGGTCCCGAAAACAAAACCTTGTTGAACACGGGTTTAGATTATCAGCCGCAATGGATAATCGTCCCTTAAAGTTTGAAGAGTTTGAAATGATAAATAATCAAACCATATACTTAAGTGCCACCCCTGCTGATTATGAATTAGAGAAATCAGAAGGTGTAGTTGTTGAACAAGTTATCAGACCAACAGGACTTTTAGAACCTATAATTGAAGTAAGGCCAAGCAAAAATCAAATTGATGATTTACTAGAAGAAATCAGGATTAGAATTGAAAAAAAAGATAGAGTTCTTGTTACCACACTTACGAAAAGAATGGCTGAAGAATTTAGTAAATACCTTTCAAAATTCAGTATTAAGTGTCGCTACATTCATTCTGATGTTGATACTTTGGAAAGAGTTGAAATCCTTCACGGATTAAAAGAAGGAGAATTTGACGTGCTAATTGGTGTGAACCTTCTAAGGGAAGGATTGGATTTACCTCAAGTAAGTTTGGTTGCAATTATGGATGCTGATAAAGAAGGTTTCTTACGGTCGGAAAAAGCATTGACCCAAACTGCTGGTAGAGCTGCAAGAAACATCAATGGCTTAGTCATCATGTATGCTGATAAAATGACTAATTCCATGCAAAGAACTATTGACGAAACAGATAGAAGAAGAGACAAGCAAATAGCATACAATAAAGAAAAGGGACTAAGCCCTCAGCCTTTAATGAAAAAAAAAGATAGTGAATTGATTAGGAATTTAAATCCTTATAAAATAACTGGACCAAGCACTAATAAAAGCATCCCGACAATTGAATATGCAAATCCTGAACAATTAAAAAAGATGATTAACCATACCAAAAGAGAAATGGAACGCATGGCAAAAAACCTTAACTTTATGGAGGCTGCTCGCTTACGAAATGAACTTCAGGATTTAGAAGAAAAACTTAAAAATAAGGCATAAAAAAAACAGGCATTAAGCCTGTTTTTTTTGTATATTATATAATGCTAATTAAGCGTTTACAATATTTTTAGCTACTGGTCCTTTATCACCTTCACCTGCTTCAAAACTAACTGCAGATCCTTCTTTCAAAGTTTTGTATCCTTCTACTTGAATTTCTTGAAAATGAGCAAAGTAGTCAGTTCCGTCTGAACCTTCAATGAAACCATACCCTTTACTTGCGTTAAACCATTTTACTGTTCCTTCCATAATTGTTTTTTTTTAAATTTATATTATTACTAGTGGGAACAACCCCACAAAAACTGGCACAAAGATAATAAAAATTTAATAAATAGCTCTTTTTGCAGACATAAAAGTGTTTTTCAGAAGCATAGCAATGGTCATTGGTCCTACTCCACCAGGTACAGGAGTAATAAAACTACACTTGTTTTTACATGTATCAAAAGCAACATCACCTAACAACTTCCAACCACTTTTTGTTTTATCCGACTTTACTCTTGTTATGCCAACATCAATAATACAAACCCCATCTTTTAGCATATCAGCTGTAACAAACTCTGCTTTTCCTAAAGCAACAATGAGAATATCAGCTGTTTTTGTAATCTCTTTCAGATTTTGAGTTCGACTATGCGTAAGAGTTACCGTGCAATTTCCCGGATTATTATTTCGTGCCATAAGGATACTCATAGGGAAACCCACAATATGACTTCTGCCGATAACCACACAATGTTTTCCTGAAGTTTCTACTTCATACCTTTCTAACAACTCTAAAATACCAGCAGGAGTTGCGGGTAAATAAGTAGGTAAATTCAAAGCCATTCTACCAATATTTGCTGGATGAAAACCATCAACATCTTTTTCTGGAAGAATAGCTTGTGTTACATTCATCTCATCAATATGCTTAGGTAATGGCAATTGAACAATCAAACCATCAATAGCCGTATTAGCATTAATTTTTTCAATTTCAAAAAGCAATTCCTCTTCTGTTACATCATTATCAAAACGTACTAAAGTAGAATCAAAACCCACTTGTCTGCAAGCCTTAACTTTTGCATTTACATAGGTTTCACTTGCTCCATCCAAACCAACAAGAATAGCTGCCAAATGTGGTTTTTTTCCTCCCGCATTAACTAAAGTCGCTACCTCAACTGCAATTTCCTCTTTTATATCGTTAGCTGTTTTTTTCCCGTCAAGTAAAATCATTATTGTTGGTTTGTTGTATTTGGTTTTAACATTTTTAGATTAATTACCTCATTCCAGGTATCCCCCCTTTACCTTTCATCATTTGCATCATTTGCTTTGCTCCTCCTCCTTGCATCATCTTCATCATTTTACCCATCTGACTAAATTGTTTTATCAATTGGTTCACTTCAATAACTGATGTTCCACTACCATTAGCAATACGCTTTTTCCTGCTACCATTCAATAGTTTAGGGTTTTCACGCTCTTGCTTAGTCATTGAATGAATAATAGCTTCAATTCCTTTAAAAGCATCATCATCAATATCCACTCCTTTCATAGCCTTCCCCATGCCAGGAATCATACCCATCAAGTCCTTCATGTTTCCCATTTTCTTAACTTGCTGGATTTGCTTTAGAAAATCATCAAAACCAAATTGATTTTTCGCAATTTTCTTTTGAACTTTTCTTGCTTCTTCTTCATCAAATTGTTGTTCAGCACGCTCCACTAAGGAAATAACATCTCCCATTCCCAAAATACGGCTGGCCATTCTATCTGGATGAAACACATCTAGCCCATCCATTTTTTCGGAAGTACCAATAAACTTAATTGGCTTATCCACCACCGAACGAATAGTAAGTGCAGCACCACCTCTAGTATCACCATCTAATTTTGTAAGGACTACTCCATCAAAATTTAATTTATCATTAAATGCTTTTGCAGTATTTACGGCATCTTGCCCTGTCATAGAATCCACAACAAATAAAATCTCTTGAGGATTAACAGCCGCTTTTATTTGAGCAATTTCATTCATCATTTTCTCATCAACTGCCAAACGACCAGCTGTATCGATAATTACCACATTATGCCCACTTGTTTTCGCATGTTTAATTGCGTTTTGTGCAATTTCTACCGGATTTTTATTTTCTCTATCCTGAAAAACATCAACACCAACTTGCTCGGCCAACACCCCAATTTGGTCAATTGCAGCAGGACGATAAACATCACAAGCTACTAATAAAGGGCGTTTATTTTTCTTACTTTTAAGGTGGAATGCCAACTTACCAGAGAAAGTAGTTTTACCACTTCCTTGCAAACCAGCAATCAAAATAACAGTAGGCGAGCCCTCTAATGAAATTTCTGACTGTTCACTTCCCATAAGTTCAGCCAACTCATCCTTCATAATTTTAGTCAACAACTGCCCAGGATCAATAGCCGTAAGTACCTTTTGGCCTAATGCTTTTTCTTGTACCTTTGCTGTAAAGACTTTAGCTGTTTTAAAATCAACATCAGCCGATAGAAGTGCTTTACGAATTTCTTTGATTGTTTGGGAAACATTAATTTCGGAAATACTCCCTTGCCCCTTTAATACCTTAAACGCCTTTTCTAGTTTTTCTGATAAATTTTCAAACATAGTTCCTGCCCTATTTTAATTTCTTATTAGTAGAATGTGGCGCAAAAATAACGAAAAGAAATCATACTTTAAAAGTAAAATCGTTATCAATTATTTTCTACTAAAAAATACTCTATTTAAGTATTTGCTTAAATAATAAAAAATAGTATATTTACCTCATGAAAAAAACAAGCGGAAACTGTATTAGAGCCTTTGCTAATATCAAACAAATAAGCGATTGCAAAAAACAAATTGATGCAATAGAAACCAACCTTAACTTAATGGCAAATGCACTTGATTTAGTAGGGAATAATGTGCGTTTAAAAATCTTGTACTTACTCAATCAGCACATAAACTTATGTGTGTGTGATATGAGCGACATACTAGAAATGACGGCTCCTTCCATCTCGCAACATTTGCGAAAAATGAAAGACAGAGGAATCATTATTGGCGTAAAAAAAGGAACCCTTATCCATTATTACTTAACGGCTGAATTTACGGATCTTTTTAAAGATATTTTTAAGCGCATTGAAAAAGGAGAAGTATTAAAATCAATCGCTATATAAATGAAAGAAAAGACACTAATCGGTTCTGGAATAGTTGCAGTCATTGCTTCTTTTCATTACTGTACAGTTACGCTTTTATCCCTTATTGAAGGAGGAACAGGAGCATTAGCTGGAACCTTTACACCCCTATTTATAGGATTTATATTACTTATATTGGGCTATGCCTGGTATCATAAATTTAAAACTACAGAAAGACTGTTGTTCAACTCAAAAAACCAACTTTATGGAAACTAAATCATTTTTAACTATCATAACCATCTTTGCCATTAGCATATTATCCTAGTTTCTCAGGAAATTTCTATGACAACACCCCTTTGAAACAAGGAGTAATTGGTGACAGCACCAAAGTAGTACTAAAGATTGAAGGTATGACTTGTGGCTCTTGTGAAAACCACATCAATCATGCGCTCAACAATACAAAAGGAGTGATAAGATGCTCTTCTTTACATAAAGAAGGGACTACAACTATTGTATTTGACAAAGATATCTTAACAATAGACGAATTAAGAAAAATCATTAATACAAAAACTAACTATAAAATAGTTGATACTAAAGATGAACAATAAAGTAGAATTAAACTCCCAAATTACTTGCCAAAAATGTGGGCATAAAGAAACAGAAATCATGCCAACAGAATCTTGCCAATGGTTTTACGAATGTAAAGGATGCAAGAAAATACTTAGCCCAATAAACAATGACTGCTGTGTGTATTGCTCCTACGGAACAGTGCCTTGCCCACCTATACAATTGGACTCAGATGGATGTTGTGATAAATAGTACTATTCCACCACTACTCCATACAAATCAAAATGATCGGTCTTTTCAATGAATACATTTGTAAAATCACCCATTCTTATATAAGTATCAGTGGCTTTTACCAATACTTCATTATCCACATCAGGAGAATCAAATTCAGTACGCCCAATAAAATAATCTCCCTCCTTACGGTCGAATAATACTTTAAAGGTCTTTCCTATTTTTTCTTGATTTAATTCCCAAGAAATATGTGTTTGCAAGTCCATAATTTCCTCTTGCCTTGCTTTTTTCACTTCATCAGAAATATCATCTTCCAAAACATGAGCAGAAGTATTTTCCTCATGAGAATAAGTAAATACGCCCAATCTATCAAATTTTGTATCCTGTACCCATTGTTTTAATTCCTGAAATCTTTCTTCAGTTTCACCCGGATAACCAACAATTAAAGAAGTACGAATAGCCATATTAGGCACTTTTTCTCTGAATGCTTTTAACAAATCATTTGTCTTCTGATGAGAAGTTCCTCTTTTCATGGATTTCAGAATTTCATCATTAATGTGCTGCAAAGGAATGTCAATATAATTACACACCTTATCATTATCTCTAATCACATCCAATACATCTTGTGGAAATCCTGTTGGAAAAGCATAATGCAATCGAATCCATTCTACCCCTTCCACTTTAGAAAGTTCAATCAGCAAATCAGCCAACCTTCTCTTTTTATAGATATCCAACCCATAAAAAGTTAAATCCTGAGCAATAAGTATCAATTCCTTTACGCCATTTTTGGCTAAGTTTTTGGCCTCAATTACTAACTGTTCAATAGGAGTAGATTTGTGTTTTCCTCTCATCAATGGAATCGCACAAAATGAACAAGGTCTATCGCAACCTTCCGCAATTTTAAGGTAGGCATAATGCTTTGGAGTAGTTGTTAAACGCTCTCCTAGCAATTCATGCTTGTAATCCGCACCTAAAACTTTTAATAATTTAGGCAAATCAGTTGTTCCAAAATACTGGTCAACATTAGTGATTTCTCGTTCTAAATCTGGCTTATAACGCTCAGAAAGACAACCCGTAACATACAGTTTATCAATCATTCCTGCCTCTTTGCGTTCTGCTTGTTCTAATATTGTATTGATGGATTCCTCCTTTGCATTATCAATAAAACCACAGGTATTTATTACGACAATATTTGCATCCTCTTTTTCTGATTCATGCTCCACTTCCATCTTGTTGGCTGCCAATTGCCCCATCAACACTTCTGAATCATAGACGTTTTTAGAACAGCCTAAAGTGATGACATTAATTTTGTTTTTCTTTGTTGATTTTGTTCTCATTAATTAAATAGCGAGTCCACAAACTCATTTTTATTAAATACTTGCAAATCTTCTATTCCTTCTCCTACACCAATATAACGAACAGGAATCTGAAACTGATCAGAAATACCAATCACCACTCCCCCTTTAGCCGTACCATCTAATTTGGTAAGTGCCAAAGA
>Ga0208879_1000638_pt1 | contig 35561 bp, 28 predicted proteins | sample Knorr_S15_td_Bot_FD_185605 | JGI IMG/M metagenome (GOLD analysis project Ga0208879, IMG submission 185605) | Marine microbial communities from Southern Atlantic Ocean transect - Knorr_S15_td_Bottom_ad_5009_LV_A (SPAdes) (version 2) | ecosystem: Environmental > Aquatic > Marine > Oceanic | place... | reverse complement strand
TAGAGTCGAGTTAAAAAGATTATTTCACCTTTTCGGTTTAACACAATGTTTCGGGTAACTCCTTGTTTAGGCCCCGCAAAGAGATTGAACAGACTTCCATCTAAATCGGATGCCATAGGATAAGTAATACCCATTTTTTCGGCAAATTCTTTAGCAGTTGCTTCATCCTCTTTGAGGTCGATACCAATTAACATGAAATCATCTTCTTTAAAACGCTGCCAAACCTCGGCTTCTAAATGAGGCATTTCCTTACGGCAAACGCTACACCATGAAGCGGTAAACTGTAGCACTGTAACTTTTCCTTTTAAACTATCATTATTGACGGTTTCTCCATTTAATAACTGAAATTCAAAATCAGGAGATTGTTGACCAACATCAACAATATAACCACGATTTTCATCAGGAGTTTCCTGTGAAAAAACTATGGTTGAAAAGCAAAAAGAAAGTAGGCAAATGAATGATTTTAAATACATAATGAGACTGTTAATATTTATGATTAAATTAAGAGAAATAAATCAATTATGCGCTATCTACCAATCCTAGTAGTAACAATATTCAGTGCATGTATTTCTCAGGCTCCTGTAAACATTGAAGAAGAGGAGATCTCAGAGTGGGAATTATTTGAGCATCCGCAACTTGACTATTCATTTGAATACCCTGCAGAATATGAATTAAAACTATACCAACAGGATGTGCAATTACGTTGGGATTCTTATCCCTTAGTTGTAATTAATTATGTTAGCCCTAGAGAAGGTGAAAAAAGAGGGCTTTGGGCTGGACACCAACCGTATGGCTACGATGTTTTGGATGGTGTATCTTGCGCACTGTATCGCTACCAACATTTTGACGGACCATTTGGAATGAAGGTTCTTTCCTATGTAGTCCCCTTCCGCGAAAAAGAACTGGGTTTAGAGTTCAGGGTTGACAGTCTGGATGATGTCTTAAGACATATCAAAGAGTCTTTCCTATTTGAATAATAAATTACTCTAATCGTTTTTTCTCTACGGTACCATCGTTATATAAATACAAGAGGACTTCACCTTTGGTACAAGTTTCAACATTCACCTCTTGCCCCAGCATATTCACTATACGTACTAAGGAACGAACATCATTAGGATGCGTAGGTATTTCCATGTCGATAGCCCATTGTGGCACAGATGGGCTAAGTTCTAATCGCTGGTCGGTATATACAAAATAGAAATCTTCAACTTCTTCCATCATGCGCAATTGATAGCCTTGTCCGGGAGTTAGATTACCAATACCATTAAAATAGAACTCTGGCCAATACACATTCGCATTATTATCCTTTACTAAATGCATGATATCTGCTATATCCTGAAACTCGATTGCTGCATCGGTAGGGTAGCGCAAATAATAGCCTATCATATTCCAACCTTCAGCTAAATCAATCAATATTGGATCCTCAGCATAAGCGTATTCCTGCGCTTGACTTACTTCAGCCTCATACACGTCAGTAAGTGAAGATATTTGTTGAGCATTTGCTAATTCTAATGAATCTATTGTAGTGTTAGATGATTCAATTAATTGAGCTAATTGATTTTCATATTGTGCGATTAATAGCTCAACTTGTAGCGCATTTGTCAGCTCTAAAGAATCTATTGTAGCAATCGATGTGGCAATAGTTTCTATTAAATCTTCTTCCATTGCTTCATAAGCCCCGATAAGGGTCGTAGCACAAGAACCATCATTAACATTTGCTATATAATTTTGTTGATGATACTCTAAAAAATAATTATCAACACAACCTTCAACAACAAGAGTAGCACATGAACCATCGTCAATCTCAGCTGGATACTCCATGGCTGAGATCATCATCGACTCAGCATCATAATTCCAATATTCAAGATATGCCGAATCGGTACAACCTAACACTACAAAAACAAAATTATCGACTTGAATAATACCGTTCAATACCCAACCATTAAAAGGTGTACTGTACTCGACCACTCCAATTCTAGAACTTTCTCCCTGTGCATTTTGGGCTACCCAATAAGGATGCTGACCAGGACTCAAACCATCAACTTCGGCGGAATTGGAATCATCACCCCAAAGACCTACTGTAAAGAAGCCTTCTAGAATTTCAGAATATCCCACACAAAAGGGCTCACCATCAACATCAATAAAAGCTCCCAATAACCCGCCTGCACCAAGCTCTTCTGCTAAAACAGTTGATGCCTGAGGCAGTACTGCCACAATCATATTGGATCCGGTGTTAGTGAATTGGAAATTGTATTGCTCATCCTGAGCAAACAAGGCTTGACTTAAAACAAAAGTCAATAGTAGAGAAAGACAATTTTTCATAATAGGGGGGATTTGCATAACAAATCAAATATACTGATTTTCAGACAATCCCACCTTCATACTATACTGCCTTTAACAATTGAATACTTACCGTAGCCTTCTCTTCATCCGGAAAACGGAATAAATAAGGCTCGATAGGCTTCAAGCCTGCCGCTTTAGCCGCATTTAAAAAACAAGGCAATTCAATAATGTACTGATCGGTAAATCCGTGTGTGGCATCATAAGGAGTAGCTAATGTTTTACCAATATTTTCCGAAGCACTCTTCGGATTTATTGAATGCAATTCAACCAACAAGAGTCCATATTTTCTCAGATAAGGAGACCAAGCCTCCAGATGGTTCACCAAATTCTGAAACAATTCGTTATTTGGAATACGCCTTCCCCTATACGCAAATGCACCACCCGAAAGACAAGACTGATCTACTTTTTCTGGCTTTTTATAAATTCTATTGTGATCTAAGAATGTTCTGGTATTCAACAAATCGCCTAATGGAACGCCAAACTTCTCTTGGAGCATAGCATCTAAAGAGGCTGGATCGCTGATATCGCCAAACTCCACTTCTGCCCATATATCGGCATTGGTCATAGTATCGCGAGTAGCAACCCGGGCCTTTTGATTATAATCGACACCAACCACAAATAAAGGATGCTCTTTGAGCATTTTACCTCTTTTGGTTTTATAATAAATTAAGTCGAACACATGCTCGATAAAAGTACCGTCACCACAACCCACATCTATAAAACCTTTGGGTTGTTCTTCGATCGGCTTATTGAAAAGCTCGACAATAATCTCATCCACTTTTTTAAAATAGGTACTATGCGCTCCTCCACTTCCCCACACATTCATATAGCGATACACATGTGATTCGTGACCTTCGTCCCCTCTATCCCATAATACACATGGGTTCCCCACTAATAAATCGTCGAGCTGAGCAAATGTTGGCAAGTATGAAACCGTCACTCCATAAGCACTCGCCCTTTGAACGTAAAACAATCCCTTATCAGTAAAATAGTATGCGCCATCTTTTTGACGAACAAATAACAAAGACTCCAAAATCGCTACTATCCATTTAAATACTGGCTGAGTCAGCCCCCATTGTTTAGCACTCAGATTTTTATCAACTGAAGCTCCTTTAAAGTGATTGGTAATCCCCAAACCTACCATAGCCGGCCCCAATAAAACACCCTCCATATGTATAGCCATCCGCTCCTCTAATTCCCCGCGATACACATCTTGGAAATATTTCAAATCGGACCAAGCTTTTTCAAGACTTTCAATATCTGCATTTTCAGATACTATATTTCTAGGGCGTATAATTGAGGCTCTAATTAATGAGTCGAAAGACTCATAAAAGCCAGCCAGGTCAAATGCACGTTTTCCTAAATCAGTCAGTTCAAAATAAACATGATCTGTTTCATTATCGACCTTTCTTAACAGATAACCTTGTGAGGCCATCATGCGCAAAGCGACATTCAAATATCCTTCGTTAGCTCCAATCAAATCGGTTATTTCACTCAATCGACGTTTCGGCCTCTCCAAGAACAACTCAAACACCGAAGCCTTGTTCAGTGCATTCATCGTTGGGATTAAAGCCAGGCCATCAAGATGTAAAAATATTCGACTTCTGATTGCTTTTCTTTCTGTTTTACTCAGGGGGTTTTCCATCTTTTTTTAAATAAAAAAAGCCTTCCGACGGGGAAGGCTTATAGGTTTATAAATTTTTATGACAAAACAATCCTATACTTCCCGGTAATGGGTAGAACAACAACAGATTGTGTATGTATTTCTTGTTTTCACGTGGACTAATATAATTATTTATTTCGTAAAAGCAAATTGGAAATTCAAAACCACCTCTATTTCAATCCTTTTTACCCATAAAAAAAGCGGCTAAAGCCGCTTTTTCTTATTTCTTTCTGAAGTAAATTCTGATGGGAACACCTTTAAAATCGTACATCTCTCTGAATTTATTTTCCAAGAAACGCTTATAAGGATCTTTTACATATTGAGGTAAATTACAGAAGAATGCAAAGGTTGGCACTCTCGTAGGAATTTGAGTAATGTATTTAATCTTCACAAACTTCCCTTTAATTGCAGGAGGAGGTGTATTCTCAATAATCGGCAAGAACATATCGTTCAGCTTCGAAGTAGTGATTTTTGTATTCTTTCTTTCGTTTACCTCAACAGCTTGTTCTACCGCTTGAAAAATTCTTTGCTTGGTAGTTGCCGAAACAAATATGATTGGATAATCGGTAAAAGGAGCCGTTTTGTTGCGAATCATACGCTTATATGCTTCGGTAGTCATGGTGTCCTTACCTTCTACCAAATCCCACTTATTCACCAATACAACAATCCCTTTATTATTTTTTTCCGCTAGATGAAAAATACTAATATCCTGAGAGTCGAAACCAACGGTAGCATCCACCATCAAAATACAAACATCACTATGTTCGATAGCACGTATGGTACGCATTACCGAATAAAACTCTAGATTCTCCTGTACTTTTGCCTTCTTACGAAGCCCTGCAGTATCAACAAGAATAAAGTTGTGTCCGAATTTATTGTAGTGCGTATCGATAGAATCGCGAGTAGTACCAGCGATGTTGGTTACGATATTTTTATTTTCACCTAAAAGCGCATTAATCAAGGATGATTTCCCCGCATTTGGTCTACCAACAATGGCAAAACGTGGCAATTCGCTTCCTTCCTCTTCATCTTCTTTACTAAATGAAGCTACAACCGCATCCAATAATTCACCTGTACCACTACCGTTAATAGAAGAAAGTGGATAGTACTCACCCAATCCTAAGCTATAAAACTCCATAGCATCGTCCATACGCATGGCATTATCTACTTTGTTTACAACCACAAAAACAGGCTTGGAAGTTCTGTGTAGAATTTGAGCCACGTCCATATCCAAATCAGTCACTCCCGAAGTAACATCCACCACAAAAATGATGATGTTCGCCTCTTCGATAGCAATCTTTACTTGTTTACGAATTTCCGCTTCAAAAACATCTTCTGATCCAGTAACGTATCCTCCGGTATCAATCAAAGAGAATTCACGACCATTCCAATCGGACTTCCCATAATGACGATCGCGCGTAACACCGCTCTCGCTATCAACAATAGCTTGACGACGTTGCGTCATACGGTTGAAAAAAGTGGATTTCCCTACATTAGGACGACCAACAATAGCAATAATATTTCCCATAGCTAGGAGCTTAAGTGAAGTAACCGAAACGCTTTAACTCTTGATCATTATCGCGCCAGTTCTTCAATACTTTTACAAACAGTTCTAAATAGACCTTCTTTCCGAAGAAAGTCTCCATATCTTTTCGGGCTTCCGTACCCACTTTCTTGATGGCTTTACCTTTATGACCAATGATAATTCCCTTTTGGGTTTCTCTGGCTACATTGATAATTGCACCTATTCGGATAATATCATCTTCTTCAATAAAAGCTTCTACTACCACTTCTACCGAATAAGGGATTTCTTTTTGATAATTTAATAAGACCTTTTCTCTTACAATTTCCGAAACGAAGAAACGCTCTGGCTTATCCGTCAATACATCTTTTGGATAATAAGGATCTGCTTCGGGAAGGTGAGCAACAATCTCCTCCATTACTCTATCAACATTGAAGCCTTCGAGTGCCGAAACTGGAATTATAGTCGCCAATGGCAACTGTTCTTTCCAATGCTCTATAGAACGCTCCACAGCTCCTTGATCCGATTTATCAATCTTATTAATCAATAGAAGAATCGGAACTGAAGTAGTCTTTAATCGCTCAAAGAAACTAGCATCCTTTAAAGCCTTCTCCCCAATTTCAACCATATACAAGAACACATCAGCATCTTGAAATGCCGAACGAACAAATTTCATCATGCTCGTTTGAAGGCTGTAATGCGGTTGAATAATCCCTGGAGTGTCTGAAAAAACGATTTGAAAATCGTCGTCATTAACCACACCCAATATTCGGTGACGTGTAGTTTGCGCCTTCGATGTAATTATCGATAAGCGCTCGCCCACCAATGCATTCATCAAGGTGGATTTCCCAACATTTGGGTTCCCGATGATGTTAACAAATCCAGCTTTATGTTTCTTTTCTTCCATTGCGGGTGCAAAGGTACAACAAATATGAAGCCTGCAAGTGCATTATTTCACAATTAATAGAGGGCTGAAATCCTTTAATTACTAGCTATGGGAATGATTTGCAAGTGCTTAAAAAAAAGATAGAAATTTAGACTATAAAGCCTTGCCTACTCGAAACTGTTTGTCTTATATTTGCACCGCGGGGTGGAGCAGTTGGTAGCTCGTCGGGCTCATAACCCGAAGGTCGCAGGTTCGAGTCCTGTCCCCGCAACTACAAAGCCACTTTTTAAGTGGCTTTTTTTATACGCATTTTGTAAATTAACAAGATGAAAAAACTGCTCTTCATATTATTACTTTCCCCGTTTACATCTTTCTCTCAAGAGTATTATACGCCCAGTTTTATCACTGAACTCAGCGATAGTATTTCAGAAAACTCAGGACTTATCTTTTTTAACAATCAAGTGTGGACACATAATGATTCGAGTGGGGAAGCAAAAATATATAGCATCGATACTTTAACTGGTGAGATAAATCAATCGGTATTGATTTTAGATGCTGTAAACATTGACTGGGAAGATATTACTCAGGACGAAACGCATATCTATATTGGTGACTTTGGGAATAACTTTGGCGACCGAGAGGACTTATGTATTTATAAAGTTTCTAAACAAGACATAATAGAAAACCTCAACGACAGCGTGCATTCCGAAAAGATTTACTTCTCATACGAGAATCAAAGCACTGAATACTCCTATTACAATCACAATAGAGACTGTGAAGCACTAGTTTCAGCTGGAGACAGCCTATATTTATTCAGCAAAAACTGGCAAAATCAAAAAAGCTATTTATACGCTTTAGGGAAGGTAATGGGCACCTATTCACTCAATGCAATAGACAGTTTTGACACCCAAGGGATGATTTGTGGAGCCGACTATCAAAACAACACCCTCATACTTTTAGGCTATACCAACCAAGTATTGAGTCAATCCTTTGCATGGATATTCTCAGAAATAAATAATAATCACTTTTTCGAAGCAGAAGGACTTAAGATAAACTTCGATATACCCTACTACAGCCAAACAGAAGGCGTCTGTTTTATCAAGCCAAAACACATCTACTTTTCTAGCGAGGCAAGCTTCGAATTAGAAGCCAACTTATATAGTGTAAATCTTGATGATGTATTAGACATTAATGAATATGAGACAAGCATCAGTCGAATAAATGCCAAAATCATTAGCACTGTAAACATTTTAGGACAAGAAGTTGACCCTAAGACTTACGGAGGAATTACTATTACTATTTATAATGATTTTAAGGCTGATAAAAACATCAAATTCTAAGCAATAAACCAAAAGCCACAAGCTTTCCGCAACTCAACAACAAAGTACTTTGGCATACTATTTGAAAACTCTATATTAACTGCAAAAAACAGGCTTAAAATAAGCTATTTATGCAGTTCAAAATGTGCGGAATGATAAACGTTTTTCATAGACACTTCACCATATTTACACTCCATGCCTTTGTGCTACTTGGAGTGATGAACGCTCACGCACAAAATTCTGAAGAGGGTTGCACAGACCCTAGTGCCATAAACTTCGATATTGAAAGCATCATTGACGATGGATCTTGCCAATACCTTTTAGAGGGAAATATACTCAGCATCATCTATGAGGATTTAAATTTTATGGGAGAATCTAACGGCGATGAGATTATTGCCAAGTTTGATATACAGAATAATACAAACGAAGACTTGAATGTATATTGTAGTCGCAATATCATTACAGAAAACCCACCTCAAAACTGGTTTTGTTGGGATATTTGCTATTTACCAAACACCGACATCAGTATTTATCCTGTAGGAATAGGCTCCGGCTCCTATTCAAATGAATTTTCTGGACATATTATTCCAGGTAACTTTAGTGGCAACTATGATATTGAATATTGTTTTTTTGCTGAAAATAATATAGAAGATAGTATTTGCGCAACAGTAAGCTACCTTGTAGAAGGAGAAATCCTTGGCTGTACCGACCCGAATTCACTAACATTTCAAATCGAGGCTACCCTTGACGATGGCTCATGTATTTTCTTCAGCCCACCGAACTGGGATTTTGAAATTACTGGATCGAATCATACCATAGCCATAAGTGCCGATGCTGATATTTCTATTGAAGGAGAGCCTATTGCTATTGGCGATTATATAGGTGTGTTTTACGAATGGGAGGGCGGATTAGTCTGTGGTGGCTATATCGTTTGGAATGGCAATAACACCAACATTGCAGCCCAAGGAATGGATAATACTACTGGATCTGAAATTCCAGGATTCCAATCTGGAAATGAATTTATATGGATGGTATGGGATGCTTCAACAGGTATCACATGGCCTATATCGGTTGATTATGTACAAAACCTTCCTAGCCAAGGCTCGTATACAAACAATGGTCTTTCGGCCATAATTTCGATGAGTAATATTGTTCCTATTACCAGTCAAACACTCAACTTCCCAGCTGGATGGTCTTTATTCTCCACCTATATGCTTACACTCGACATGGACATTACTACTGTCCTAGATCCGATTGTTGAGAATGTAGTTATTGCCAAAGACAATTTAGGTTACGCCTATTTAGTAGAATGGGGCTTTAATGGATTAGGTGATTTAACCATTGGACAGGGTTATCAAATAAAAACTACTCAAGCTTGCTCCTTAACTATTGACGGAGGTTATGCCAAACCAGAACTACACCCTATTGAGATCGAAGCAGGCTGGAATATGGTGGGTTATTTAAGAGCTCAAGCTACCGATGCCACCATGATTTTGGGGGGAATAACTGCAAACGAAAACTTATTGATTGCCAAGGATTATATGGGGAATGCCTATTTACCACAGTGGGATTTCAATGGCATCGGGGATATGGAGCCTGGACAGGGCTATCAAATTAAAACCCTCGAAAGCGATGTACTCGAATACTTAGCCAATAACGAGTCTTATCGTACGGCGGAACCAATAGCCCATACCAATAATCAAGCTATTCATTTTTCAAGTCCTAGTCCTACTGGAGTTAATATGACACTTATCATCCCAGAATCATCATGGAATATTGAGCTAGAACAAGGCGATGAACTAGTTGCTTACAATCAAAATGGGCTAATGGTAGGAGCTTGTGCTTACACACCTGATGTTTCGGTAATGGCTGTTTGGGGCGATCAAATTAGCACCGAGAATAAAGACGGTTTGGCTAAAGGAGAAGCGCTTCGCTTAAAGTTATGGAAGAAGGGAAGTCTAGAAGAAATACTTCTTGAAACTCAAGAAATCACTTATACTGACAATGGAATAGTAGTAGTAGAGCAAGTACATTTTAGCAATGAAATTGATACGGGTATTTCTACTTTCCATCTAAGCCCAAACCCTGCCGACAACTTCTGCAAGCTAAAATTCCATCTTCCTGAAGGACAAAATCTGAACTTTACTATCTACAATTTAAGAGGTGAAGTAATCAGTCAGGAATCTCAATACTTCAAAAAAGGCTACAGAGAAATAAATTGGAATTGCAGTGACTGGACCTCGGGAATTTACTTCTGTAGTATTGAAGGTCTTAAAGAAAAAACGGTGATTAGTATTCAAGTGCTTCACTAATTTTCACAATTCAAGCAATTTTGTAAATTGGTGAAAAATCAACAACTATGAAAAACTTATTAGGAATTGCTCTTTGCGCATCATTACTGAGCAGCTGCACCAAAGATTTAGGTACTATAAATTACGCAACAACGCGCGCCCTTGATGAATTCAACAACTATGAAGTAATTCACACTGGAGCTAGTTTCACGGCAGAAAGTGTAGATAACTGCGTGAATTTAGCATTAAAGAGTACGCCAAACGCAGCCTTTTTAAAGAATTTGAACATACAATCAAAAGGGAAAAAAGTTACTATTACTGCCGATGTTTGGGGGATTGTGAAAAGTCAAAAAAATAAAGACTTAAAACTTGACCGCTTTAAAGACAAAAAAGAAAAAGCCGTAAAACCAACCCTACTTAGTGGAAGTCTAGATTTTAAAGAAGGTAGTAAAGTGGAATGGAATCATCCAAAGTTTGGACGTGGTCAAGGGACCATCATAAAACTTGGCAAGGAGATAGCGCAGATTAAAGTAGCTCGATCTTCCGACCCTGAAGCCCCAAAGGAAATAAAACTACCCATTAAGTCTCTCAAGCTAATCAAATAAAAAAAAGCCCCAAATGGGGCTTTTTTTTTTATTTAGTTCTTTTCTCAATCAAGTCATCGTATTGTAATTGAACTTCTTCCCAATCTTCCATCTGGATATCCATCTCTTTTTTCCGAGCTTCATAATTACTGAAAAAATCTGCATCAGAAAGTAAAGACGCTGAAGACTCTGGATCCGCTAGTATAGCATCACAATTTTCAATTTCTCTTTCCAAGTCTTCCACTCTCTTTTCAATTTTAGATAATTGATTACGGAGTTTCTTAATTTGCTTCTCTAAGTCTTTTCGATCTTCTTTATCCAATTGCTTGTCCGCAGGGATTTTCGATTCCTCGGTCTTTTTCTCAACTTCTCTCATCGATTCCAATTGGCGAGATGCCAAATAATCTTTTATTTCGCCTAAGAAAGTCTTGATATGACCATCTCTAAACTCAAGTACTTTGGTGCAAAGGCCATCTAAAAAATCACGATCGTGAGAAACTAAGATTAGCGTCCCACTATACTTCATCATGGCCTTTTTCAAAACCTCTTTAGAGGCAATGTCTAGGTGATTTGTAGGCTCATCGAGAATTAAGACGTTAGACGGTTTTAAAAGCATTTTACAAAGCGCCAATCGTGACCGCTCTCCACCAGAAAGAACCTTCACCTTTTTATCTACATCTTCACCACTAAACAAAAAGGAACCTAAGAGGTCGCGTGCCTTTGGTCTTTGTGTATCATTTGCAGCATCTTCGATAATTTGCAAAACGGTGGCGTTAGGCTCTAAGAGTTCAGCTTGATTTTGCGCAAAATAACTAAGCTGTACATTATGCCCCAATTTCAACAGACCTTGATAGTCTTGATCCTTAGTAATACACTTTACCAAAGTGGTTTTACCCTGACCGTTCTGCCCTACAAAGGCTATACGATCACCTCTATCAATCTGAAGATCCAATGACTCAATGACAACCTTATCATCATAAGCCTTATGAAGACCTGCAATTTCCAACACAACTTTACCAGAATGACTAGCCTCGGAAAAAGCGAAATTTATTTTATTGGAGGTATTAGTGTCAACTTCTACTCGATCCATTTGCTCCAACTTCTTTATCAGATTTTGAGCAAAAGCAGCTTTACTGGCCTTATAACGGAACTTATCGATAAGTTCCTGAGTTTGCTTAATCTCTTTATCCTGATTTTTCTTCATGGCAGCTTGCTGCTCAATGCGCTCAACACGCAAATGAAGGTATTTAGAATAGGGAGCTTTATAATCGTAAATCTTATGGTTGGCAATCTCAATAGTTCTATTGCAAACTTGATCTAAGAAGGTTTTATCGTGTGAAACCAAAATAAGAGCTCCCGAGAAGGTTTTCAAAAAGCCCTCGAGCCATAAAATAGATTCAATATCCAAGTGGTTTGTAGGCTCATCGAGCAAAAGAATATCGGGATTAACCAAAAGTATTTTCGCCAATTCAATTCGCATTCGCCAACCACCGCTAAAGGTATCGGTAAGCATCTGAAAATCGTCGGCGACAAAACCTAAACCAAAAAGTATTTTCTCAATTTGAGCATGATAAGAATAACCACCCAACACTTGAAACTCGTGTTCTACTTCGCTTACTTGATTGATTAATTCGAGATAGGATTCACATTCGTAATCCTCCCGACTAACCATTTCATTCTGAAGGTAATCTAATTTGCTTTGGATTTCTTTGATACGTACAAAGGCTTTCTCTGCCTCTTCCATTACGGTACATCCCTTTTCAAAGTCGAGATCTTGAGAGAGGTAACCTACCGAAACATTTTTCTGAGCATTAATAGAGCCCGAATCAAAGCCTTTACCAGAATGTAAGATCTTAAGAAGGGTTGACTTTCCAGCTCCATTTTTCCCAACAAGTCCTACTCGATCACCTCTATTTACTAGAAAGCTAATCCCTTCGAATAGAGATTCCCCTCCAAATTGCACTGTTATATCTTGAACTGCTAGCATGTATATTCTTTAGCAAAACGATTAATATCTACTTCGGGATTCAAAGCTGTCGACTCTTCCATATAGGCAATCAACTGATTGGCTAAATAAGGCGAAATTAAAAGCCCTCGAGAGCCCAATCCATTAAACACATAAACTTGTGAATGCTCTGGATGCTGACCTACCAAAGCCCTTCTATCCTTAACTGCTGGTCGCAAGCCCGCTTGATGATTCACTAATTCAACATCTAAGTCTACTAAGGCTCTGAGTTTATTTACTAAATCTACTTTTGCAGCCTCAGTAGGGATTTCATCTTTTTCTACCCAATTAAAAGTAGCTCCTACTTTGTACAAGTCATCACCCAATGGTAAAAGCGAAATACCAGTCTTTATGTGTTGCTCTACTTTCAAGTCTTTTATGCGTACTGTAATCAACTCTCCTTTGGTCGGCAACATTGGTAAATAATCAAACATAGGATTCAAAGTCATTCGATGCCCTTCACAAAATACAATCTTATCGGCACTGATATCTTTATAGCGAACAAGGTTATTAAGTTCTAGATCCTCCGGATTAAAATCCTCATCTAAAAACAACGACTCATTGATTATGCGATCACGAAATAGCTGAATCATCTTCGGAAGTATTACTCGACCCGAGTTATTAACCTGACCAAAACCGAAATCTGCTTGAATATGTTGGTGAGGATTACTGATAAAACGAGGCTCCATAAATGGTTTCAATCGAGCTGACTCGGATTTCTCCATCCATAAGTTTTGCTCTTGCACCGATTGAAACTTTCTCCACAAAGGCATAGGAATGTGGATTTTCTCTTGAAAGCTAGCCTCAAAATCGTCGATGAATTGCTTTAAAGGGCCTAACTGCTCCTCTACTTTCCAGCAAGGAGTAAAGCGCTTTAAGACCATCGGATTATAAGCCCCTAGAGCGATCTTGGAAGAAGTGCACTCTCGATATTTATCAATTATAAAAACGTTATTACCCTGCTGAATAAGCTTAAAAGCTAATACAGTTCCAGCTAAACCCTGCCCAACGATAAGATAATCGAAGTGTTTCATAATAAAAAAAGCTCCCTTGCGGGAGCTTTATATTTTGTGATCAGAAATTAGTATTCCCAAAGGTCACTTTCTAGATTCCGAATATCATTCTTGATGCGTTCTGCTTCAAGTAACTGATTCATTTTATTCTTCTTATAGTCGTAAACTGCACGGTCGTACAAATTAGATTCTTTAGTGATAACCGAAGCAAATAATCGCTTGTGGAACAACTCATCATAAGTCATGCGCTCGGCACTATTAAAGCTATTGTAAACAGTAGCATTAGCCATCAACTGACGCGCTTCAGGGAACCATACCCAGAACAATTTCACTTTCTCCATTTCTAGAGTTTCATTGTTCATTACTTCAGCAACTGGACAGATACCAAGAATACGAACATCGATTACAGATCTCTTCTTATCAAAGAAACGATCTTCAATAATCAAAAGTTCTTTGATGTCTTTACTCTCAACTTTAATAGTATCTAGTTCGCTAATAAGCTCACCTGTATCAATATCTTCATATTCGATAGTATCTATACTGAACATGATTTTGTTGATTTCTTGACTCGTCAAAATCTCATCAAAATACTCGGTTTCGTAAGCAGTAATTGATCCATCAGTCAGAACAGCTTTTAACAAGTTGTCTGCAAGATTCATGATTACTTTACCACCACCTATTTTAACAGGGTATTGTGGGAAATACAAAGGGTGATTCACCTTTTGTCTCAAATCAATCTTTTGGATATAAGTTTTAGACCATAAAATATCGTCTTCACGAACAAATGGATATTCTAAAACACGATTTTGGAAATCGTGATGCGTACGATACGCATGTCCGTCGAGAGGAGTTAATTTAGAATTATGCTCCAAGACATTGTACTGGGCCTGGCTTGCGCCAGAGATCATCAAGAACACTCCAGCAATGGCAATCTTTAAGCTTTTCATCATCACTATCTTTTAAAAAATTACTGTACAGTCAACACTATGGCACCACATTTCTTTACTCCATCAGGACCTTTGGCCTTGATATTTGTAAAGGAAACATCGGAACCTGGCTTCAAGTTTAAGATTTTGTCTTTAACATTAGCTTTAAACTTGTTACCTCTTACTTTAATTGTTTTCGTATACTCACCATCTTTTAAACGAACATCAAAAGAAGTAACCGTATACTTTAAATCGAATGGAAAGTTTGGGAGTGTAGCAGCGATACCTTGCGCCTTACTTAGTTTTCCTTTCGACATAGTACCTTCTCTTTTACCATTGATACTGGCAGTAGGAGGAGGAATTCGTTTTATACGGAATTCAATAGGTTTCCCAATTGACTTCCCGTTAGCTTTCACGGTAATCTTAGCTATTTGCTTCGCACTTTCGCGAACCGTAGCTTCATACTGACCAGATTTTAGTTTTTTAAGTGTTACACCCGTACCCGAAACCTGAAGTTGATCAGGAGAAAAACCGGGAACTGAAACCTCAATAGGATTTGGTACACCTCTATAAAATACATTCATCTTAGTCGGAGATACTACCGCCATTGGCTTAGCAACTTCATATTCAAATAAACGATCGTATTCTTTAATCCCACTTTCTGTAGTCAACAATATTCTAGCAGCACGCTTTTGAGGTCCAATTACTCTTGTAGGAACGGCATACATACCTTTACCATCAGCAGCAACAGCAATAGTATCAGCATCACTAAAGTCAGGGGTCCCATCTTCATGAAAGATATCGGTAACAAGAATATCTGGTGTTTGAGTACTATCAAAAGCTGCAATAGAAATCATCGCTTTAAAACTATCACCTTGCATGATATAGTTTTTAGGAGCAATAACTTGAGCTATTACTGTTGAGAACTTCAAATCTTCCGCTCCTATATTTGATCTTAAGAAATCTACTACCTGTGATTCGGCACTAACTACATCACCTTGAATTTGCGTCAAAAAGGTTAAAACGGCAATTAAAGGGTAGTTTTCGAAAGTTGCATGTTGCCAATTGATTGTTGATTTAGACTTAGAAATAGAAACATCGTCTGTGTTCAACTTATCATTAATTAACTTTAGAAGCTCTGCATTTTCAGAAACACCTTCTACACCTAATAAATAATCTCTGTAGGCGTCAATTTGTTGCTTGAGTATTGTCGCCTTATTAGGCTTCATCAATAATTCGTGAGCAACTTTCTCCATATTATCAAGCCCAATGAGATCCCCCTCATCGCTAAATCCGCCGGTTTTTTCAATCAATCGGTCTTTGAGTTCGCTAACATGTTGTCTTAACACCTCGGCCTTGTCTTTAATGTCGAAAGCTATATCTTTCCAAGGGCCTACTTTTTGTGGCGAATTTTCAGCAGCTTTTTCAAACTCATCGTACATTAGTGAGTTTTGACTACTTATACTTTGCACAGCAGTCCACAAAGAACCCTCAACTTTTTGAAAAGCCGTGAGAATATCTTTAGAAACGTTCAAGGCCAAAAGAGCAGTCAACACGAGATACATCATGTTGATCATTTTCTGCCTTGGGCTTATATTTCCTGATGCCATTTTTTTGTCTCTTTAATTAAAATGCAAAAATTACTTATTGTAGTTCATAGCGCTAAGCATATTACCGTAAACAGCGTTAAGAGCGTTTAGGTTTTTGCTTAACATTGCTAATTCCTCTTGCATTTGTTGCGCATCGCCAAGTGAAGAGGCCATATTTGCAGCCAATTGTCTAGTAGCTTCAGTTTGCTCAGTAGAAGACTTAATTTGCGACTGATATAAAGAGTTAATGCTCTCTAAGTTTTTAGCAGCAGTAGTTACTTGTTTACTGTATTCGTTCGTACTATCAGCAATGTCAGACACAGAACCTAAGCCATTAGCAGCTTTGCTAACTTTCCTCAAACCTTCTCCAAGACTAGCAATAAGATCTCCATCCACTTTCGCTTTTTCAAGCATATTATCCAACTCTCTAACAGGACTCATCTTCTCCTCGTTCATCCCAGCTAATTCAGGGTATACTAGGGACCAGTCGTATTCTGAATGTGGCTTTTCGAAACCTGAAACAAAGAAAATAATTGCTTCAGTACCCAAACCAATCATTAACATTTGATCGGCACCATCCCAGTGTAAAATCTTAAACAATGCACCTAAAATTACAACCGCCGCACCCCAGCCGTAAAGTTTAGCCATTATGTTTTTACCTCTTTTTGTCTCTAAAAAGCTCATATCCCTAGTTTTTTTTATTCTCTAATGAATTAATACCCAAAGTCAACCGACTCAACACCTGCGTAAGTTTTCACACAACGGAAACCAACGTAGGATTTAGCAGTATCTTGGTACTCATAGTCTCTTGATGCCACTTGTAAGAAAGCGCCTACATCTTTCCATGAACCACCTTTCAACACTTTGCGCTTCATCATAGGATGTGCATCATCAGCCGCGTCAAAAGTATAGAATGGGTTCATATCGTGAACGAACATAGTTGCAGAAGGCTCAAATGGAGTTGAAGTCCATTCAGAAACATTACCTGCCATATTATACAGGCCGAAGTCGTTAGGCCAGTATGAAATTGTAGGCGAAGTAAATGCATAACCATCGGCAATATAATTCCCTCTTACAGGTTTGAAGTTTGCTAAGAAACAACCTTTACTATTTCTAGAATAAGGACCTCCCCATGGGTAGGCATTATGTTCCATACCACCGCGAGCAGCATATTCCCACTCCGCTTCGGTAGGAAGACGGAAAGCCGTTTCATATTTCTGTTGGTAACCGTTAAGCTGAGCGGCACGCAAATCAGTTCTCCAATTACAGAATGCTATTGCTTGCTCCCAATCGATACCTACTACAGGATACTCACCATAAGCAGGGTGCCAGAAATAAGTATCGAACATAGGCTCGTTAAAAGTATAGGAGAAGTCGTGCGCCCATACTAGAGTGTCTGGGTAAATCAACACATCTTCATCATGAACTAAACTTTGACGAGAGAATCCTTCAGGATAGGTTCCTGTTTCAGGATCAAAACGATTTTCTTTCTTGGCAGCAGGAGTTTTATCAACCCAAGTATAACTGTAATTCCAAGAACGAGTATCAAATTCTTTTCTTCCAAGGATACGCTCTTCTTCAGGAATAAATAAATCTTCCAAAACTTCAGCAACCTCTTCTTTTCTAAAATCAATATTAGGTCTCCAATCTAATAATGGAATATCTAATAATTCACCTTCACCATCTTCTTCGATATACTCGTAGCCTTCCACTAAAGCTTCAGCTAACATAGTACGAGCGATTGAATCGCGTACCCAATGAACAAACTGACGGTATTCATTATTAGTAATTTCAGTTTGGTCCATATGGAAAGCGTGCATGGTCACCATTTTCATTGGTGTTGTATGTGCGTAAGGCACATCTCCATCGTTTGCTCCCATAGTGAAAGTCCCCTTAGGGATAAATACCATTCCATAAGGATCAGCAGGGTAAAATTCTGTTAACTCCTGCACTCCTACCAATTCACCTCTCGATGAAGTGCTACAGCTGCTAAATGCAAGTGTGACAATTGCTCCTAGTAAAAGTATCTTTCTCATTGTGTTCGGTTGTTTTTCCTTTCCTTTTAAATAAATCGAGCGCAAAAATTAGTTGTAACGTATATTACGATAGCCCGTTGGCAATTTTGCCGGAGGGCGCATCTTGAATGAATAACGCAACATTACTTCATGCGAACCACTAGATTCAGATTTCAAATCTGAAACGGTTATATCATAAGCATAACCAAACTTTAAATTATCTGTAACATCTAGCCCTACAATCATGGCTACTGCATCATCAATACGGTAAGTTATACCACCCCAAAAACGATCTCCATAATCTACCATTATATTGAAATCGTATTGAGCAGATACACCATCAGTCTTCAAGTAAAAAGAAGGCTTAAGGGTTACCATAGTATTTAAGTCGTATTTAAAACCAGAGGTCAAGTAATAATGTTTCACTTGTCCTACATTGGCAATCTCATCAAACTCAGCTTTTGACTCTAACAAATGTGTTACTGCCAATCCTAAGTAAAACTCTTTCAAACGGTAATAAATACCCAAACCTAAATCAGGGGATACAGAGTTAGACCCCATTGAAGGAATAGCATTATCATTCGCACCATTTGTCCCATCGGGAGCCAACCATGTACCTTCAAATCCTGTGTCAGTAAAACCAAAACTAAAACCTACGCCTAATTCTGCTTTCTTAGTCAACTTTGTTTGATAAGCATAAGAGACGCTAACACCTCTTTGATATCCTAAACCTACTTTATCGTTTGTAACAGTAATACCAGCACCACCATGAAGGAAATAAACAGGTGTTTCCAAGCTCAAATGTTGAGTAGTTGGAGCGCCATCAAATCCGGCCCATTGGCTTCTGTGAATTGCCAAGGCATTAAACTGGTCGTAACTACCTGCAAAAGCAGGGTTCACTGAATATATATTGAACATGTTTAACGAGTATTGGGGGTCTTGTTGAGCTTGCGCTTTACCAGCAATAATCACGAAAAACAGTACCAAAAGCTTTTTCATAAAACGCATTATCCGTTCGTTTGCACCGTTCTTGAGAGGGCTAAAGATATGAAAAAATTCAAAACAGAATTATTTTTCTTTCTTCACTCAAAAGCTGCCCTTAAAGACTGCTATCATAGCAAATCTTGTGCCAAGGCTTAGGTGTCGATTTTATTAAAAAATCTTTTTTAAAAGTCGGTTCGAAAAATCGCCTTCACAAGCACTTTTATAGTCTGAATAAGAACAAGGTAACAATGATCGGTCAAGTCCATTTCCTACTTGAGGAATCTCAATCCACCATCGCCCACTCAGTAAACTTTTATAAAAAACAAGCTCTGTAGAGGCATTTGCAGCAACTGTAAAACGCTGAAAGTTATTCAAAGAATTGTCTGGGAAATCATCTCTACTTTGGTTCAATCCTTCGACAAAACACCAAAGTGCCTGTGCATAGAGCTTCGAACTGACACTTAAAGCATCTATTTCGGGATTTAATTCCGACAATAATAAGGATTGCAATCTATTGGACATTCCTGCATAACGAACAATAGCACAAAGCTCCTCCGCAGATAATCCATTTGGCGAAGAATATACGTTAGCGGGTGCATCCGCATTGCGCAACACCGATAAATCAACACTCAAATGATCGATATCCCTAACACTAGGCTCCACCTCTTCAACAGCGTTTTTCAAATCTCCCAAACGAAGAAGTTCAAAATTCATCGATTCTAACAAATCTTTTTGCTTGGGTGAATTTAAATACGATTGATAGCCAAGAATGCTATAATGCTGTAATAAGGCCTCCTTTGAAGAAATCAACTTCGAAAGGAAGGCTCTTGAGTGAAAATAGTCTTCATCTTGAAAATCGAAATATGCATCAGCAGAAGCGAAGTTCAAGGGCTTTGATAAGGTGCAATGAGATTTGTAGATAGGAACTATTAAATCGTGACCTCCACCTAAAACAATCACTACTTTTCCAGCATCTAAAAGAGGGGCTATAATTTCTTGAAGCGCAAAGTATGTATCTTGTACCGTTTTGCCAATCTTTAAATTACCCAGATCGAGCAAGGTTGTCGACCAATCGCCTTGGTATAAGTTATAAAACTCCTTGCGGATGAAATCGGGAGCCAAAGCACAAGCTTCATTTTCCTGAGACAAGCGTCCTTCAGGCACACCAATAATATAGGCATCGTATGCATCGATTTCAAGTGGCTGACTAGGCTCGAAAAAATCAACAAAAGAGTACATATGCTCTTCTGAGAATTCTTTCGAAGCCAAAAGCCCCTCTCCTGCATATGCATTTAAGTAATGGGATAAATTCATGCTTGAAAGATAGGGAAAATGGTTGTTAGTTGTTAGTTGTTAGTTGTTAGTTGTTAGTTGTTAGTTGTTGATTAACTAAAAAGAAATTATTTTTCCTAATAACAAACAAGCTCCAACTAAAAACAAAAAAAACTCCTCAATTTATGAGGAGTTTTTTACTTATTTCTTTTTAGCTTTTGGTTTTGCCTTCGCTTTTGGTTTCGCTTTGGATTTTGCCTTGGGTTTCGCTTTGGATTTTGCCTTGGGCTTAGCTTTTGCTTTCCCTTTCTTTTTGGGTTGATTCTCCATGATAACCAAGCACTGAGCTCTATCCAAGCTCTCAGCTTCTACATCTTTAGGAATCTTATAATTCGTTTTCTCAACCTTGATATAAGGCCCCCATCTTCCGTGTAAGACTTGAATGATTGGCTCTTCTTCATCAAAAGTATGAATATGCTTCTCTGCATCCGACTTGCGTTTTGCTTCGATTAATTCGATACAAGCATCCAACTCAATAGTCATTGGATCGTACTCGCCCAAAGAAACAAACTTACTATCGTGACGAACATAGGGACCGAATCGACCAATAGCTACGGTTACCACCTTATCTTCAAACTGCCCTACTTGACGAGGTAGTTTAAATAAGTCAATCGCCTCTTCCAAAGTAATAGACTCAATAGACTGACCTTTTCTTAAACTAGCAAACTTCGGTTTCTCCTCTTCCGAACCTTCACCTAGTTGCGCCATTGGCCCATAACGCCCAATACGAACGTACAAGTTTAAGTCCGTGTTTGGATCAACACCTAAAAGACGCTGACCAACTGCTCTTTCAGAATTCTCTTTTACATCTTCAACCTTCGCGTGGAAATCTCCATAGAAGTCAAGAAGCATCTTATTCCATTCTTTATTACCAGCAGCAATCTCATCAAACTCCAACTCTACATTTGCAGTAAAGTGATAATCGAGGATTGAATTGAAATTAGAAACCAAGAAGTCGTTTACCACCATACCGATATCGGTTGGACATAGTTTCCCTTTCTTAGAACCCGCTTTCTCTTCTAGTACTTTTGTTTCGATTACCGAATTCGACAATTCCACAAAGTGATACGAACGCAATGCACCTTCGTCATCACCTTTCTCGACATAACCTCTACGTTGAACCGTAGAAATTGTTGGCGCATAAGTTGATGGTCTACCGATACCCAATTCTTCAAGCTTCTTCACCAAACTCGCTTCGGTAAATCGTGCCGGAGCTTTAGTAAATCGTTCTCTAGAACTGATTGTTTTGTAGTCTACATTTTCACCAACTTCCAATTTTGGAAGCATTCCTTCTTGCTCTTCATCACCTTCCTCATCAGTTCCTTCAAGATAAACTTTCAAGAAACCATCAAATATGATGACTTCACCTTTAGCGATGAAGTTTTTTTCGTGATTCGAATTATCAATAGTAACTGTGGTACGCTCTAATTTTGCATTTGACATCTGCGAAGCAATAGCGCGCTTCCAAATCAAATCGTATAATCTTTGTTGACCACTATCATCACTCACATTGCGCGCATGCATATAAGTTGGGCGAATAGCCTCGTGAGCCTCTTGCGCCCCTTTCGACTTCGTCGAATAGGTTTTTGGATTAGAATAAGACTCCCCAAACTCGTTTGTTATCTCCCGTTTGATAGCCGACATCGCATCATTCGAAAGATTCACCGAATCTGTTCTCATATAAGTAATCTTCCCCGCTTCATACAATCGTTGCGCAACCGTCATGGTTTGCGATACCGAGAAACCTAATTTACGAGCGGCCTCTTGTTGTAAAGTTGAAGTTGTAAACGGTGCAGCTGGACTTTTAGTCGCTGGCTTTTTCTCTAAGTTCGCAACACTAAAGTTAGCGTCAACACATTTTTGCAAGAAAGCTTGCGCCTCTTCTAAACTCGCTAAACGCGAAGAAACCTCTGCTCTGAAGATCTTAGCTTCTGTATTGGTAAACTGAGCAACAATCTTATAATAAACATTCGATGTGAAGCTTGTGATTTCGCGCTCGCGCTCAACCAACAAACGTACAGCAACCGATTGCACGCGTCCAGCAGATAAACCTTGTTTTACCTTTCTCCACAACACCGGCGAAAGTTCAAAACCTACCAATCTATCTAACACACGACGCGCTTGTTGTGCGTTCACTAAATTATAATCTATCTCACGAGGGTTCTCTACAGCATTGGTTATCGCTGTTTTGGTAATCTCATGAAATACAATTCGTTTTGTATCTTTATTCTTCAGATTTAAAGTTTCCGCCAAGTGCCATGCAATAGCTTCTCCCTCGCGGTCCTCATCGGTAGCTAGCCATACCGTATCGGCAGCCTTAGACTCCCTCTTTAAAATCTTTACAATTTCTTTCTTATCAGAAGATACTTCGTAGTTTGGAATAAACCCACCAGGAATATCCACTCCCATATCTTTATGCGACAAATCGCGGATATGCCCGAAGCTCGATAAGACCTTAAAATCCTTTCCTAAAAACCCTTCGATTGTTTTTGCCTTTGCAGGCGACTCCACTATTACTAAATTCTTTGCCATATCAGTTTCTGAATTTGTGCAAACTTAGGATAAGTTTTTTCATAGTTCCTAATTGTACACCTATTATATGATCATATTTTAATCCCCTTTTAATAATATTAAAAGGAATTTTTCAAATACACAATAAAATTAGAAAAATTTATTTGAATGGTAGATACTCGAGTATTGAGTGTGTCGCCAATGTGAATCCCCATTGCGTTTCAAGAACTACACTATTAATTACTCATTATTAACTTAGCATTATTATTCATTCTTATCTGGTATGACACTTTGTCATAAAAATATCATTTTGTAATTTTGCCTTAGAAAAACAAGATAAGATGGAACAGTACCATACAGGTAACAAAGTGATTGACGAAGGAAAACAAGGTGAAGCTCTAGTGCTAGAAGCTCAAAAGCCAGGTAATAGAAAGCTTTATATTGAAAGTTATGGTTGTCAGATGAACTTTTCTGATAGCGAAATTGTAGCTTCAATTTTAACCGAACATGGTTTTGACACAACAAGAGATATCGAAGAAGCGGATGTTATCTTCGTAAATACTTGCTCGATTCGCGAAAAAGCGGAACAAACTGTTCGTAAGCGTTTAAGAACTTTCCAAAAGCTTAAGGAAAAGAAAAAGGACATAACTATTGGTGTCCTAGGTTGTATGGCCGAGCGTTTGAAAGAGAAATTCTTAGAAGAAGAAAAACTGGTAGACATTGTTGTTGGGCCAGATGCTTATAGAGATTTACCGAACCTAATTAATACCGTTGACCACGGTCAGAAAGCCGTAAATGTTCAGCTTTCAAAAGAGGAAACATACGCAGATATTAGCCCAGTTCGCTTAAACAGCAACGGAGTTACAGCCTTTGTATCAATTATGCGTGGTTGCGATAATATGTGCACATTCTGTGTGGTTCCATTCACAAGAGGTAGAGAGCGTAGTAGAGATACCGAAAGTATCGTAAATGAAGTTCGTGAGCTACACGAAAAAGGCTATAAAGAAGTTACTCTTTTAGGTCAAAATGTAGATTCATACCTCTGGTACGGTGGAGGTGCGAAAATGGATTTCAAAAAATTATCAGAAATTCAAAAAGCAAGCTCGGTAAACTTTGCTCAACTTTTAGAAAAAGTAGCCTTAGTAAGTCCAGAAATGAGAATTCGTTTCTCTACATCGCACCCGCAAGACATGAGCAATCAGGTTTTAGAGACTATGGCGAAATACGAGAATATTTGTGATTATATCCATCTTCCTGTACAATCAGGTAGCTCTAGAGTTTTAGAGATGATGAACAGAGGTTATACTCGAGAGTGGTACCTGGAACGTATTGATGCCATTAAAAGAATCATCCCTGGCTGTGCCATTTCTCAAGATATTATCTCTAGTTTCTGTTCTGAAACTGAAGAAGACCACCAAGAAACTTTAAGCTTGATGGACCACGTTAAATTCGACTACGGATTTATGTTTAAGTACTCTGAAAGACCAAATACTAAAGCGGCTCGTCAGTTTGAAGATGATGTTCCTGAAGATGTTAAATCGAGAAGGTTAACAGAAATCATCAACAAGCAGCGTCAGCACTCAATGGAATACAACCAAACTAGAGTGGGCAAAACATTTAAAGTGTTGGTGGAGGGTTTCTCTAAACGTTCTGATGAACACCTATTTGGTAGAACAACGCACAACTCTGTAGCAGTATTCCCTAAGAAGCACTATAAGCCAGGAGACTACGTTATGGTTCGAATTACAGATTGTAATTCGGCTACATTAATTGGTGAATCTGTTGAAGATTAAACTGGTCTCTGGACAGTAGTCACTGATCGTTGGAATTAAATTTTTAAATTCAACTTTAGAACTTTTAACTAATAAAAAATGGCTTCGATACAAGATATAAAACTACGTTTTGGAATCATCGGAAATGCTCCGGAACTCGATCGCGCGATTGCAAAATCGATGCGCGTGGCTCCAACAGATATTTCCGTAATGGTATACGGTGAAAGTGGTACTGGTAAAGAAGTTATCCCAAAAATCATCCACCAATTATCAGCGCGTAAGCACGGCCCTTATATTGCTGTTAACTGTGGGGCCATTCCAGAAGGAACTATCGATAGTGAACTTTTTGGACACGAAAAAGGGTCTTTTACTGGAGCTACAGCAAACAGAAAAGGATATTTTGAAGTTGCCGATGGAGGAACCATCTTCTTAGATGAAGTTGGCGAATTACCTTTAGCAACTCAGGTGCGTTTACTGCGTGTTTTAGAAACGGGCGAATTCATTAAGGTGGGTTCTTCGAAAGCGCAAAAAACGGATGTCCGCATTGTTGCCGCTACCAATGCAAACATGCAGGAAGCCATTCAAAACAATCGTTTCCGCGAAGATTTATTTTACCGACTCAATACAGTACAAGTTAGCTTACCACCACTTAGAGACCGTAAAGATGACATCCAACTTATCTTCCGCAAGTTCGCCATGGATTTTGCCGAAAAATACAAGATGCCCTCTGTGCGATTAAGCGAAGAAGCAATCGATATCATTTCGAAATACTATTGGCCTGGAAACATCCGACAATTGCGTAATGTTACCGAACAATTATCGGTAGTTGAAGAGAGCAGAATGATCGGAGTTAAGGTACTTGAAAATTACCTTCCTAAAAACAGTACAAAAACGCTTCCTGCTCTGTACAATTCAGGGAAACAAGCTGCTAACAACTATACCGAAAGAGAAATTTTATACAAGGTTCTCTTTGATATGAAGAAAGATATTGGTGATCTGAAAAAGTTAACTCAAGAGTTGATGAAAGGAGATGAAAATTTCCACGAGAATAATGCACAACTCATCAACAAGGTCTACAACCAATACGACGAAATAGAAACTGGGCAAACCATATTACTGCCTTCACATCAAAATGAAGATGCAGAGCCGAACACTATTCAAGTACAAGAAGTAGAATCTCAAGAAAACTTATCACTTCAAGAAAAAGAAATTGAAATGATACAGTCATGCCTCGAAAAACACAAAGGAAAACGAAAAGGTGCTGCTAACGAATTGGGGATTTCTGAACGTACCTTATACCGAAAAATCAAACAATACAATCTGTAATGAAGGCTAGTCTAAAATACATCGGCATCACATTCTGCTTCATCTTGGCAAGTTGTGGGATCTACACTTTTACAGGTGCAGACATCCACCCTGATATAGAAACAATTAGCATTAGCTATTTCAATAATCAAGCAACATTGGTACAACCTATGTTAAGCTCCAAATTTACTGAAGCCTTACAAGATCGCTTTATCCAACAAACCTCTCTAGAGCTCACTTCTAAAGAAGGTGATTTACAATTTGAGGGTTACATTAGCGATTACCAAATTAAGCCGATGAGCATTACTGCTAACGATCAGGCGAGCCAAAACCGCTTGAGTATTACGGTTCATGTATCCTTCACTAATTTGACAGAAAAGGATAAAAGTTTTAAGCAAAACTTTAGTCGCTATGCGGATTTTGATAGTAGCACAGAAATCTCTAGTATTGAAGAACTATTAATCGACGAGATTGTTGCCGAGCTAATCGAAGACATCTTTAACAAAGCAGTAGTAAACTGGTAAATGCAAAGCAACGAATTCATAGAGTTTATTAAACAATCTCAAATTATCGGTAGCGGTGATTTGGAGCGTTTGAATGCGCTTTGTGAAGAACACCCTTATTGCTCTTCTCTTCATAAATTGCGATTAAAAGCCTTAAAGAATGCCAATAGCAGCCAATACAATCAGCAATTAAAAATGACTGCTGCCATTGCTGGCAATCGAACATTACTCTTCGAATACATTAGCCAAGAATCTTTTAAGTCGCCAATTAAGGAACTTGTTGAGCAGGTAAAGCAAAAGCCCGAAGAAACTTTAGACCTCGGAAAGCCTTTAGAGTTTGAAGAAAGCGAAACGCACTCTTTCAGCGAATGGCTTAAACTATCGACTTTAAAACCGATAGAAAGAAATGAGCAGAAAGAGAAAAAGATAAGTCCACAGGTTAAAACGGCAAAGATTGTCGACTTTATTGCCGCGACTGCCAAGCGAGAAAAACCTAAAAAAGAATTTTTCTCACCGATCAATATGGCGCGACAAAGCATGACGGAAAATCAGTCCTTAATGACCGAAACTTTGGCCAAAGTTTATCTCGAACAAGGACATTACGACAAGGCAATACAAGCATATGAAATTCTAAGTTTGAAATATCCACAAAAAAGTACTTTATTTGCAAACCAGATAAAAGCCATTCAAAAACTTAAAACCTAAGATATGTACGGATTATTCTCTATATTAATTTTGATTACTTGTGCCCTATTATTGTTAGTTGTTCTCGTACAGAACCCTAAAGGTGGAGGTTTGTCATCTACTTTTGGTGAAGGAAACCAATTTATGGGTGTGAAGAAGACTTCAGACTTTTTAGAAAAAAGTACTTGGACTCTTGCTTTAGTACTAGTAGCACTTACATTACTTTCAAACTTCGCTATCGATCGTACTGGTGGTCTTGACCAATCAGACATTATTGAGCAAGTTGAAGAAAGTGTTGATATAGAACCTGCTGCAATTCCAGTAATCGACGACGCATTACCGGACGCTGATCAATAGGAATCCCAAAAAAATTACAAAATGCCAAGCTGACTCAGTTTGGCATTTTTTTTTGCTTTACATTTACTCTTTTAAGACAGATTGACATTAAAAATGCAATGGCACAATTTCTGACATAGAGTCTATTGAAATTTTTAAAAACTTAATTCAACATAAAATGCCAAAACTAAACATCACACCACTTGCCGATAGAGTGTTGATTGAACCAGCTGCTGCTGAAACAACAACCGTCTCTGGAATCATTATTCCTGATACAGCTCAAGAGAAACCTCAAAAAGGAATTGTAGTAGCTGTAGGGAAAGGAACGAAAGACCACGACATGACTGTTAAGGTGGGCGACAATGTATTGTACGGCAAGTATGCCGGTACAGAATTGAAGCTAGAAGGTATAGACTACCTAATGATGCGTGAATCGGACCTATTGGCAATTATCTAAAAAAAACTATCATGGCAAAAGAAATAAAATTCGACATTGAAGCAAGAGATGCCCTAAAAAGAGGTGTTGATGCTTTAGCAAATGCAGTAAAAGTAACGCTAGGACCAAAAGGTCGTAATGTTGTTATCGACCGTAAGTTTGGTGCACCAACCATTACTAAAGATGGTGTTACCGTAGCAAAAGAAATTGAATTAGAAGACCCTATAGAAAATATGGGTGCTCAAATGGTGAAAGAAGTAGCTGCAAAGACTTCTGATATTGCTGGGGATGGGACGACTACCGCTACTGTATTAGCACAAGCAATTGTTGCAACAGGATTAAAAAACGTTGCTGCAGGTGCTAACCCAATGGATTTGAAAAGAGGGATAGACAAAGCGGTTAAAGCTGTTGTTGGCGAACTTAAAAAGCAATCGATTGAAGTTGGTGATAACCTTGATAAAATTGAACAAGTAGCTTCTATTTCTGCTAACAACGACAGTAGCATTGGTAAATTGATTGCCGAGGCTATGGCTAAAGTGAAGAAAGAAGGTGTAATCACCGTTGAAGAAGCAAAAGGGACCGAAACTACTGTTGATGTAGTTGAAGGTATGCAATTCGACCGTGGTTATTTATCTCCTTATTTTGTTACCAATGCCGAAAAAATGGAGACTGAATTGGAGCATCCTTATATCTTAATCTACGATAAGAAGATTTCGAATATGAAGGATATGCTTCCTATTTTGGAGCAAACAACTCAAACGAGTCGTCCTATATTAATCATCGCCGAAGATGTAGATGGTGAAGCACTTGCCACTCTAGTAGTAAATAAAATTCGAGGTAGTCTAAAAGTTGCTGCTGTAAAAGCTCCCGGCTTTGGCGATCGCCGTAAAGCGATGCTCGAAGATATTGCCATCCTTACAGGAGGAACAGTAATCTCTGAGGAGCGCGGTTTCAAATTGGAGAATGTCACAATAGAGATGTTGGGTCAAGCCGATAAAATCGTTATAGACAAAGACAATACAACTGTTGTAAACGGTAAAGGTGAAAAAGAAGCTATCGAGTTGCGCGTAAATCAAATTAAGGCGCAAATGGAATCGACTACTTCTGACTACGACCGCGAGAAACTACAAGAACGCCTTGCTAAATTAGCCGGTGGTGTTGCTGTACTTTACGTTGGTGCTCCTTCAGAGATTGAGATGAAAGAGAAGAAAGATCGTGTAGATGATGCACTTGCTGCTACGAGAGCTGCTATTGAGGAAGGAATTGTTCCTGGTGGTGGAGTAGCCTTTGTTCGGGCCGCTTCTGCCTTAGGGAAAGTGAAAGCAGAAAACGAAGACGAAAAAACAGGAATTCAAATTATTGCTGAGGCTATTGAAGCTCCTCTACGTCAAATTGTGGCAAATGCTGGTGGCGAAGGTTCGGTAATTATTTTCAAAATTCAAGAAGGTAAAGCCGACTTTGGTTATAATGCCAAAACAGGTACTTTCGAGCATATGCTAGAGGCCGGTATTATCGACCCAACTAAAGTTACTCGTGTGGCTCTTGAAAACGCAGCTTCGGTTGCGGGGATGCTATTAACTACCGAATGTGTTTTAGCTGATATTCCTGAAGAAAACCCAATGCCAATGGGTGGTGGTATGCCAGGTGGTATGCCAGGAATGATGTAAGAAACATCTATCTATAATATTGAAAGCCCTATCCCGTACCCACGGGATGGGGCTTTTTTTTGTTCGGTGAGTTTTAGCAGTTAGCTAAAATGAAATTACAAACTGGGAATTGAAAACTAAAAAAGGGGTTCATTAATTATCAGTTATTAACACGCTATCGACCAAAGCCCACTGACCACCGACCAGACTAATTTGGAATAATTTTTGATTACCATTCAACAAAGACCTCTCGAATGAAAAAATGGCTATTCTTATTGGCACTGCCCCTTCTAGTTTACACCTGTCAAGAGGATTTAAATATTTGTTTTGACGCTAGTTTAATCGATAGCCAAATTGAATGTAGCACTGCATACAAACCTGTTTGTGGCTGCGATGGAAACACTTATCTCAATGCATCTATTGCTCAGTATCAAGCCGGATTATTAGCATGGGAAGAAGGAGCCTGTGAGACGCAGTGCACTTATACCGACACCGTTAATGTACTCTCGGATGATACTAACTGCGTAATCCTTCAAAATCTTAACAACGACCTTTTAGAATTAGTAGAAATAGTACCCAACTTTGTTATTGAAACGGGGCAAAAGTTAGCCATTTCGTATACCGAAGTTAATTACGAGAGCAGCTGTATGGTGGGGACAACTATCCGAATAGACTGTCTGGTAGAAATGCTTATTGATAATGGATGTCAAGAGATTATTGAGATGGGAACTGACGATGATTATTTACCGAACGATAGCATTACAGTTAATAGCGCCCACCTTATTGGCGACTGCTTACAAATTGACTATACCTATATGGGAGGATGCGAACTACACAAGGTGAAACTGTTTAACCTAATATCAATCTCTGAATCAGAGGATTTAGTTCATTTAGAAATTCGCCACGATGCCAACGAAGATCCTTGTACTGACATCGTCCACAACGAGATACAAGACTTTGATTTGACTACACTACAAATAGAAGGCATCAACCAAGTTCATATAAGTGTAGCGTGTAATGGAGACCCAGATTTCGCTTTAGAGTTTGATTATATTTACTAAAGGCTAACCCTCATCCCAAATGAGCTTATTTATTTCAGAGTAAAAAAAACCCATCCCAAAATGGGACAGGATTTTCTAACATAACAAAAAATAGATTAGTTACTTAAGAGCGTCTTCACGGTGTCGGCAATTAATCTGCCTTCAGCCTTTCCTGCCAACTCTTTAGAAGCTACTCCCATCACTCTCCCCATATCGGCAGGACCCGAAGCTCCTACCTTTGCTATAATACTTTTTACTTGTTCTGTAAGTTCTTCAGCGGTCATTTGCTTTGGTAAAAACTGAATCAAGATTTCAGCTTGTTCCAATTCATCAGTAGCTAAATCTGCTCTATTTTGCTCTTTATATATCGCGGCGGCATCTTTTCGTTGCTTCTGCATTTTCTGAAGCAATTTCACCTCATCAGCCTCTTTCATTTCGCCAGAGGCACCAGCAGCTGTTTGGGCGTTTAACAATTCAGACTTAATCGCTCTCAATGTTTCTAGAGCTACTTTATCTTTCGCTCTCATGGCCTCTTTCATGGCCGTCATTACTTTAGCTTGTAAACTCATATCGTGTTAATCTACGTTATCGTGTAAAAACGAATTACTAGTTTTCAATTCAGCACCTCCATTCTCATTCGTACTCAAAGAAACTCTCGAAAGAACTTCCTCAGAAGAATGTGTAGGCTCTTTCAACTCTACTCCTTGTCTTTTATATGCCGGTTCGCGTTCCGCCTCTTCAATCACCGAATTATTTCTGAAACGATAATTGAATTTCTGCAAACGAAGCTTTCTTTGTCTAGCACGTTCTATTTGATCTTGCACAGTAGCTGTTTGCGTAGATAGTGTTACACTAGGCTTCTTTTCCATTAAAGGTTGCTCTACAGCTTCCAATGTGCATTCTGCTACTTCTTCTATGTCTTCATCAATCTCCTCTAACTCATCGAGAACTAAAGTCTCTACTTTAGGCTCTTCAGTAGGTGCTAATTGAGGGATTATAGAAACTACAGGTTCAGCTTCAACAGGAGCACTTGGCTCTTGAGTATAAAGCGTGAAAGTCTCCTCTTCAGCAGTATCCGATAAATCGAAGGCGAAACCTTCGTCCTCATCATCATCTTCGTCTAAATCGAGTGTATGAACAATTTTATCGCTTTGCTCTTCTGAAGATATCCCAGCATCTATCGTAAATGAAACTGGATCTGATTCTTCGAAATCACTGAGCATAGTAGGCTCTTCAATAGTATCGACTGCTGAATTAAGTATAGTTTCTTCAACATCTAAAACTACATCGGCAATAACTACATCCTCTTCTGTAGCGAACTCAAAAGCTACTGACTCTTCTTGGATTTCTTCTTCAAGTTCGGCTATAGGTTCCTCTTCATTCGTAGGCTCATCCTCTAGGCTGAACACCACTTTCTCCTCTTCAACAACAGTTTCAACTTCCCGTTGTACTTGTGCATCAAATTCAAATTCGAAACTCATGCTCACCTGTTTCTGATCGCTAGTATCTTCAACAATTGGAGATGGATATTCCTCTTGAACTTCTATTATAGGTGTAATATCTTGAATATCTTCTTCAATAGTATCCTCAAGGTTAAACACTTGCTTAAGCTCTTGAACTTTCGTTATCGCAGCAATACTCTCAGCAAGTAGTGGTTTTTCAATTACAGCCTCAACAATTGGCTTTTTATCCAACTGATGAACAACGCGTTCTGGCTCAAGGGTAAGCGGGTTAACATCGCGACCTTCGTGGAAACCAGTAGCAATAACTGTTACCGTTACACTGTCTTCCAAATTAGCATCTTCGGCAACCCCCATAATAATATCAGCTGGCTGGCCACCTTCTACGGTAGCCTGTGCCTGAATGAAATCACTAATCTCGCCCATCTCTTCGAAGGTTACCTCATCGGCACCCGACATGATTAAAAGCAGTACTTTTTTAGCGCCATGGATATGGTTATTATCCAATAAAGGAGATTCTAAAGCTCCTTTAACAGCCTTAATAGCACGATTTTCACCGGAAGCCGTTGCAGATCCCATAATGGCTGTTCCACTATTTTGCAATACGGTACGCGCATCATTCAAGTCAATATTTAAATGCCCTGGCTGAGTAATTACCTCAGCTATACCTCTGGAGGCAGTTGCCAAAATTTCATCCGCTTTCGCAAATCCCGATTTAAAACCAAGATTACCGTAAATCTCACGAAGCTTATTATTATTAATTACAATGAGAGAATCGACGTGTTTTTTCAACTCGATAATCCCTTGTTCTGCCTGAATCATTCTCAATTTCCCTTCAAAGATGAAAGGAATAGTAACAATAGCCACGGTAAGAATACCCATTTCTTTGGCCGCTTGAGCAATTACAGGTGCCGCACCTGTACCTGTTCCGCCACCCATACCAGCGTTAATGAATACCATTTTGGTGTTATTCTCCAAAATAGCTATTACATCTTCAATGTTTTCTAGTGCAGAAACACGCCCCTTTTCTGGGTCGGCTCCTGCTCCTAAACCTTCAGTAACGTCAATTCCTAATTGGATTTTATTAGGCACTTGACTATCTTCAAGGGCTTGTTGATCGGTGTTGCAAACAACAAAGTCTACCCCACGAATACCCTTCTGGAACATGTAATTTACGGCATTACTACCTCCTCCTCCTACACCAATTACTTTGATGACTGAAGACTGATGCTGCGGCATGTCAAAATTTAAATCAGGCATAATCTTATAATTATAAAGACCTTAGTCTTGTTTAGCTAAATAGTCTAAAAACTTCTTTCCCCATTTATCAAAAAATGATTCTTTAGGATCTGTATTCGGGTCTATTGTTGGTGGATCAATCGGATCTTCCTTGGGGCCAACTTCATCCGTTTTCCCTGTAAGTGGACCTTTTGGTTTTGGTGGTAGAATTACTGGCTCCTCATTGGAAACACTTTTCTCATTAATCTCTGCACCTTTCATCACCAATCCAATTGCGGTAGCATACATAGGGCTTTCTAATTCTGGACGAGAACCTTTCGCTAGGTGTTCATTTGGATAACCAATACGCGTATCCATCCCCGTTTCATATTCCACCAATTGCTTGATATGCTTTACCTGAGAACCTCCCCCGGTAAGAACAATACCGGCAATCAATTTTTTCTTTGTCTCTTCGTTACCATAATTTTTTATCTCCACATATACTTGATCGATGATTTCTACCAATCGAGCGTGGATGACTTTTGATAGCATTTTCAATGAAATCTCTTTAGGCTCTCTTCCTCTTAACCCAGGAATAGACACAATTTCATTATCGCTATTTTCTCCAGGCCATGCCGAACCGAATTTTATTTTCAACAATTCAGCTTGCTTTTCAATGATTGAGCAACCTTCCTTGATATCTTCGGTAATCACATTCCCACCAAAAGGGATTACAGCGGTATGGCGAATAATTCCATCTTTAAAAATGGCAACATCGGTGGTCCCACCACCTATATCAACCAAGCAAACTCCAGCTTCTTTTTCCTCTTCACTCAATACTGCTTCGGCAGATGCCAAAGGCTCTAGTGTAATTCCGGAAACCGTTAGGTTGGAATTCTTTACACAGGAGAAAATATTTCCTATAGCTGATATCTGCCCAACAACAATATGGAAGTTCGCCTCCAAACGACGGCCCAACATTCCGCGTGGCTCACGAATATTTGACTCACCATCAATTTTATATTCTTGAGGCAATACATGGATAATTTCTTCACCTGGAAGCATCACCAATTTGTGTACATTCTCAATCAACTTATCGATATCACTCTGAGTAATTACCTCTTCGAATTTCTCGCGTAAAATATAATCGCTGTGTTGCATACTGCGGATATGTTGTCCAGCAATACCCACCACGGAGTTATCTAGTGTTAATCCTGAATCGGCTTCAGCCTCTTTAATTGCATGCTGAATAGACTCGATAGTCTGTGTAATATTTGATACCACTCCGCGCTGAACACCCAATGATTTAGCTTTACCCAATCCTTGGATTTCAATCTTCCCAAACTCATTCTTGCGACCAGCAATAGCAACAATCTTCGTTGTTCCTATATCTAATCCTATTGCAATTTCTCCCGTTTCCATCAATCTATCTTTTAGTACACACTACTTGATTTTCAAACTTTAGGTTAATCGTTGCATAACGATCCCAACCTACTTTCTCCAATCCCTTACGGTAAAAAACTTTTAACTTCTCAAACTTTTTTTCTAGATCTTGAGCTGAGCCCAAGATTATTTTATGTGATCCCATTCTCGGGTAAAGCGTTAATTCATTCTTTTCAGAAAACTCTATTGCGGTAATCTGTGCACTTAAAAAGGAATCATCCTGAATAAACTCGCAAAATTTCAATAGAATCTCTTTTCTACTTTCATCAGCCTGATCCCAATACACCGAATACACTCTCGCGGTAAAGTTCTCAGAGAGTGGCATCTCATCGCCATTCACATCGATATAGTAAGAACGATCTTGCTCAAAAACTCGTGCTAAAGGTTTTCGTTGAGTCACATTAGCACAGAGTTTACCGTCAATTGTTAAATATAATTCTGCTTTGTCAATATTCGGATGCTCTTCAATAAATTCTTCTAACAAACAAATGTTTATATCTCTATACTTCTTTCCGACGATAGTATCCATTTTTTCGTGGAATAAAAGCCGCACCATTTCCCGATTTACAAAGTAGATTTCATCACTAGTATCCACAGTAATTTGTAGCTTCTCACATAACTGATCCTTCAAGTCGACATGACTTTTCCAGCTCAAAACCAGCAGTAATGAACTCAAAAACAATACGTAGAGTATGTTGATTAACTTTTTCACCTTTTTACGATAACAAATTTTTA
>Ga0208879_1000636_pt1 | contig 35641 bp, 35 predicted proteins | sample Knorr_S15_td_Bot_FD_185605 | JGI IMG/M metagenome (GOLD analysis project Ga0208879, IMG submission 185605) | Marine microbial communities from Southern Atlantic Ocean transect - Knorr_S15_td_Bottom_ad_5009_LV_A (SPAdes) (version 2) | ecosystem: Environmental > Aquatic > Marine > Oceanic | place... | reverse complement strand
GTAGTATTGAAAACCCAATCATCTGGATTGCTTGACATACTGTTAATGTATGGCATAACCAAAGGTATCGATTCATGAAGCCAATTCTTACGGTACCCCGTCTTACCGTTCAGCTCTACACAAAGGCCGTTCTCATCCCTTTGAACGTCCTTTATCTTTAGGTTTAGAACTTCTGACCTTCTAGCACCAGTATCATACAAAATGGCAAAGTAGACCTTTTGTTGTAAAGTGCGACATTCACCTAGATATTGTTCTAGTATTTCCGGTGTTATGAAAACATCCGGCTTGGTACGCATTCTCTTTTTGATAGTTATCTCTGAAACGCAATCCGGATAATTCCCTTTCAATTTTCCACCTTGGATCCCTCCGGACAAATACCACCTAAGAAACGCTTTAATCGGAAATAATCTTAGTTGGACGCTAGTAGGGACTAATCCCTCTCGAAGTATGTTGACATACTTGACCATATCCAGTTGTGTTAATTCCTCATATGGTTTTTGTCTCCAATCCTCAAAACCATCTAGACCAATACGATATTGGTGTATTGTTCCTTTGGTTAGACCCTTTGCACGTTGTACAGTTAGAAACGCTTCTAGGGCTGGTGCTGACTCTGTCTTATGTTGTTGACTTACTTGCATCTGTGTGACCGACCTTGCAATAACCTCGAGTATATAAAACGCCAAAACACAACTTTACCGACTTTGTAGTTTGTTTATCGCTCAATTATACTAAATGGCATGCTTGTATTGGAGCTTCCACAAATCTGGCCACTCTGGTTTATCCCAATAACCCCTACTCCCGTATCTTTGGGCAATAGTCGAACACCCCATTCCATCGCCTCTTCGAGATTCTCACTATGTTGGGCCACCCTGTAGCAGAGAAGTTGTTCGGTTATCGCCTCACCGATACCCGTGGCAACAATACCGATTTTCTCATCACAATAGAATCCAGATCCCCATAGTGGTGTATCTCCGACCCTTCCCATAGGCCTTCCTCTAACCCCGCCGGTGGATGAGGCCACCACAATATCGCCTTTTGAGGACTGAGCAACAGCTCCCACCGTATCGCCGGTCCATCCTTTTTTGGAGCCCTTGACCTTGGTCTGTTTGTAGCCTCTCTTCAAGGCAAACTCGATAGCCCCTTCACCCGCTAGCATGACCGGGAATTCGTCCAATAATTCCTTGGCAATCAGTACTGGATTCTTGAAATTCCGAAGATTTGCTATGGCACCCATTCTCCCATCACTGGTCGCCACTGACGAATCGTTCTGGACACTACCGTCTTCCCGTAGGCAACTTCCAGTACCAGCATTGAACCTGAAGTCGTCCTCCATGATCATAACCGCTGCGATTGCTGCTTCCAGAGCGTTATCGGTCTCCTTCAGAACGCTCCATCCTTTCTCAGCTGCCTTATCGACACCATCCTGGACTTTTGGGGTGTGACCTGCACCGCCATGGCAGATTATTTTCATTCGCCTGTCCGATGCGTTTGACTTAATACGGGTTTCCTTTCCAAGAGCATGATAGATGAGATTTCACCGCTTACATCGATACCAACTCTCAGGCAGTTGGCAATGCCAAAGGATACGAATGCATTGGGTACTATTTTCGGGGGTGTGATTCTGAGTCAGATCGATCAAGCAGCTGCGATCGAGGCCCACAAATATCACAAGGGCGCCGTTGTCACGGTGGCTATGGATGAGATAGAGTTCAAACAACCAGTGTTTGTTGGAGATGTGGTTTCGTACTATACTCGGATCCATAAATTAGGTAGAACCTCGGTAACGATTAATGTCTATGTTTATGCTCAACGCCAATTTGCTGAAGATGGTGATTTTTTACTTGTTACACAGGCGCGTGTAGTGATGGTTTCTGTCGATTCCAATAATCATCCGATTGCCATGAACAAGAACTTAAAAGAAAAACATCTTAAATAATCCAGTTCCCATACGAAGATAGGACGCATCATGCCAACTTTCGTGGACCCCAATGCTTGTAATACGTGTGAAGGCGAGGAGCAAGGTCCATTGTGCGTCCATATATGTCCCAATGACCTTATGAAACTTAAGGGAGATAAGGGATTCAACCAGGAGCCGAATATGTGCTCTGAGTGCTATGCTTGTGTCAAATTATGTCCTACAGAGGCGATTCATGTTCGGGGTTACGCCGATTTCATACCTCTGGGGGCCGAAGTTCAGCCCCACCGAGTAGAATTGGGATTGACCTGGACGATTAGATTCCGGGACGGGGAGGAAATGGAATTCACCTATCCTTCGCGCACGAAACCAGCGGGATCAAGTATTCCCTATGATGGATTCACTGAGGATCCTATAGCAGATCTGAGAGGCCAGACACTGGCTGGTGAATCTATTTGGTTGGGCGTTGACAGTTTGCCAACCTTTGCTTCTAGCGTCTAAACAGAAAAATCATGTCATTACCAAATACTGAAACCATAGAATGTGACCTCCTAATTGTTGGAGGGGGAATGTCAGGCTGTGGGGCCGCTTTCGAATCAAAATACTGGAGTGGTGACATGAAAGTGGTCATGGTCGAGAAGGCAGTGATCGAGAGGAGTGGAGCTACTGGCGAGGGTCTTTCCGCTATTAATTGCTACATGGGACAGCGGTATGGATGGAATACACCCGAGGACTTCGTCAAGTATGTTGTCAATGACATGATGGGTCTGGCCCGAGAGGACTTGGTCTATGATGTGGGCCGTCACGTAGACTCCTCAGTACATTTGCTGGAAGAGTGGGGCCTTCCGATCTGGAAGAAGGACAATGGTGATTATGAGCGTATTGGCCGTTGGCAGATTCCGATTCACGGTGAAGCTATCAAACCTATCACTGCCGAACCTGCCCGGAAGGCCATAGGACAGGAGAACATCTATGAGAGAGTCAATATCACTCATTTACTGACCGATGCTAATGACCCACAATGTATCGCAGGAGCGATTGGGTTTGGAGTAAGGGAGAATAAATTTTACGTTTTCAAGGCCAAGGCGGTTTTGATTACTTGTGGCGGAGCATCCAATGTTTTCCGGCCACGTTCGATTAATGAAGGAATGGGACGTACCTGGTACTCTGTGTTTTCTACCGGGTCCGCTTATGGGCTTATGATCCCGATCGGGACCGAAATGACCCAGATGGAGCATCGTTTTGTCCCGACCCGTTTCAAGGACGGTTATGGACCGGTAGGCATGTGGTTCCAGTATTTTGGTGCCAAGATCACCAATTCTAAAGGAGAAGACTACACGGTTACCAGGGAGGCTGAACTCCACAAGTACAAGCCCTATGGTCTGGTTGTACCGACACCCACGCCTCTCCGCAATCACCAGATGTTCCTAGATATCAAGGACGGTCTGGGGCCAATGTATATGGGAACCGACAAGGCGATGCAGAAGATTGCGGGGGACGATCCTGAAAAGATGAGAAAAGTCAAGGAGGAAGCATGGGGGGATTTCCTGGATATGACCATATCACAGGCACTTACGTGGGCCTCACAGGATATCCGGCCTGAAGTGACACCCTCCGAGGTCGTATTGGCCGAGCCCTACATCATGGGTTCCCACTCTGGTGAATCCGGGGCCTGGGTCAGTGGACCGGAGGATCTGGCACCTCCCGACTACTTCTGGGGCTACAACAAGATGACCACCATCAAGGGACTTTTTGCCGCAGGTGATGGTGTTGGAGCCGCTCCCCACAAATTTTCATCCGGTTCATTCACTGAAGGTCGTTTGGCGGCCAAGGCAGCCGTAAATTTCCTGAATGATAATCCTGAGGACTCAACCCTCAATGACGGGCAGGTCACTTCCCTTCGTGATAAGATCTGGGCACCCCTGGAAAGATTTGAGAAATATAAGGGAGCTTCGACCGCCGAAGAGGTAAACCCTCACTATCTGACCCCCTACCAGGGATTGGTACGTCTACAGAAGATAATGGACGAGTATGCTGGTGGTACCTCAGCCTGGTACACTACCAATAAACCGACTCTGGAGCGCGGTATCCAGCTGATTGAACTATTACGTGAGGATCTGAATAAATTGGCAGCACGGGACCGTCATGAACTGATGCGATGCTGGGAAGTTATTCATCGTACCTGGGTGGGTGAATCACACATGCGTCACTTGCTATATCGGGAGGAGACCCGCTGGCCAGGATATTATTATCGTAGTGATTTCCCGGATCTGGATGATTCGAAATGGCGCGTCTTCGTCAACTCCCGTTTCGACTCTGAGACTAATGAGTGGGAACTGTTCACTAAACCCTATATCAATCTGATTAAATAATGGCTTAAGGTGCTGTTATAGGATCTATAACTCCTCGATGAAGGGTACTATTAACCTAAATGTATGTTTTACCAGAAACTTTCATAGCTTCACGGATATCTCTAAGACCTTGTGTTGAATTCTCTTCTGTAGCATCTTCCAGGTTCAGGTAAAGCAATTCTTCAATTCCCTCACAGGGATTGTCCATTTCCTCTTGGCTGATAGGTTCAACGGTTTCAAAAAGATATAATAGATACCAATGCTTCTTTTCATCATTCCAATGGGACTGGGTACCCACTAGAGATATCTCACGATTCGCAATTTCAAGTTCCTCGGTAAGGACACGATGTCCAGCCTCTTCAGGGTGTTCACCGAATTTCATTGCTACTCCAGGAATATAGTATTTTCCAGCCGAATATGTGTTTGCATCTTTAGAGACTTTTTCAACCATTACATTTCCTTCCGGATTTCGGTTGATCAATTGAGCCTGCATCATAACCAGATCAGTTGTTTTGTAATCAATTTCTTTCTGCCTAACAGCATAAGCTTTGTGATTTAGGGTTGACATAAACTTGGTCTGATATCGGATTATATACACCTTATGTTGATTAAATCACAAATGCCCCTCAGCACTCATAGGGCTCTTCAACGCGTAAAGCTCAGCCACATATTACATCACAGGGGCAGATCCCTATCGGGTGGTGGAAAAATAATTTCGTAATAGTTAACATTAATAGGAGCGTTCAATCTGAAAAATAGGTGCTCGCAAACGATAGACCTGATCGCTTGCCGGAATGGTTCAGAGTAACCTTGCCGTCTGGCGATGACATGGAGCGCTACAGGTCCACTACCGCTTCTGTAAAAGACAATCAATTACACACTGTCTGTGAAGAAGCCCACTGTCCCAATATACATGATTGCTGGAGCCGTGGAACTGCCACTTTCATGATTGCAGGCAAGGCCTGTACCCGTGGCTGCCGTTTTTGTGCGGTGGACACTGTTCGCAACCCGCCACCTCCGGATCTGGATGAACCTGGAAATCTGGCGGATGCCATAGAATCCATGGGCCTCACCTACGCAGTTATCACAGTGGTCAATCGGGACGATATGGAGGATGGTGGAGCGTCCCACTACAGGCAGTGTCTGGATGCTGTTCATCAGAGACTTCCCGAGGTCGGTTTGGAACTTTTGTGTAGTGATCTGAGTGGTAATCTCGAAGCTTTGGAATCCCTTCTGGATAATGCACCTCTGCAGGTCTTTGCCCACAATGTCGAGACGGTCCGAAGACTGACCCCTCGCGTCCGTGACCCCAGGGCAACTTTTGAGCAGAGTATACTGATTCTGAAAAAAGCCAAGGAGCTTAGACCAGATATAATGACGAAATCCAGTATTATGCTGGGTCTGGGTGAGACCGAAGAGGACATTATCGAGACATTTAGTGAATTGAGAAATGCTAAGGTTGACCTCCTGACCTTAGGACAATATCTGGCACCGGGTCCAGGTTATCTTCCAGTAGTGTCCTTTCCCAAGCCTGAACGTTTTGATAAGTTGGCCAATATTGCCAAGGAGATGGGTTTCAGGGCGATTGCCTCTGGACCAATGGTCCGTTCATCATATCGTGCCGAATCTCTGGTTGCTGCAGCCAATGGCAAGACCTTTGATTCCGAGTTAAAGGTGGTAGCGTGAGCAAGAAGAAGACCTTACACGTACCGGATGCCCCTTTCCGGCCCGGTGAGAAACCAGACTTCAGTAATTTGGAATTACCAAAGGCTGGTGACGCCAAGAGACCGAAAGTCATGGTCGAACCATCCGAGATTCGTGATCTGGCCTTCAGCTTAGTAAGGGTTCTGGATGACAAGCACGAGGCAGTAGGTCCGTGGGATCCCAAGCTTGATGCTTTGGTTCTCAAGGAAGGATTGAGGCATATGTGCCTTCTGAGGATATTTGATGACCGTATGTTTACCATGCAACGGCAGGGTAAATTGTCATTCTACATGAAATCATTGGGCGAGGAAGCGGTTGCTATAGCCCAGGGAATGGCCCTCAGGCCAGACGATATTCTTTTCCCATCTTATCGGCAATCGGGTCTGCAATTTGTCAGAGGCCGGGACATAGTAGACATGATATGCCACTGTATCACGAATGTCAAGGATAATGTCAAGGGTCGGCAAATGCCAGTCCATTATTCCTGGAAGGAGGGCAATTTCGTCTCGATTTCAAGTCCAGTTGGTACCCAGTTCCCTCAGGCAGTGGGTTGTGCGATGGCGTCTGCCTACAAGGGTGAGGACAACATATCGATCTCCTGGGTTGGTGATGGAACTGCAGCCGAGGGTGATTTTCATTATGCGCTAAATTTTGCTTCTGTCTACAAGGCTCCGGTTTTGCTGAATGTGGTCAATAATCAGTGGGCGATATCCACTCATAAGAATATATCCAGTGGAGGAGCTACTTTCGCAGCTCGGGGAATTGCGTATGATGTCCCCAGTATTCGTGTTGACGGTAATGACTTTCTGGCCCTTTATTCAGTGACAAGCTGGGCCGCCGAGAGAGCCCGTAAGGGTGGAGGACCAACTTTCATCGAGGTCTTCACGTACAGAGGAGAAGCACATTCAACCAGTGATGATCCAACTCGATACAGGCCCAAGGATGAATGGAAATCCTGGCCGTTAGGAGATCCAATTGAGCGCCTCAAGGCCCATTTGATAGGTTTGGGGGCATGGTCAGAGAAAGAACAGAGCAAACTTGAGAAGGAATTGGATACTCTGGTCATTAAGTCCTACAAGGAAGCGGAAAAGCATGGTACCTTATCAGAAGGTCCATGGGCCCCTGAAGATACACTATTCGAGGACGTTTACAAGAAACCCCCACGCCATCTTAGGAAACAGAGGCAGGAGTTTGGATTTTAGATGTCTCAGATGAACATAATTCAGTCAGTGAATTCAGCTCTTGACATTATACTGGAAAAAGATCCCAATGTATGTATTTTTGGACAGGATGTAGGCTATTTTGGTGGTGTTTTCAGATGTACTGACGGTCTCCAGAAGAAGTATGGAAAACATAGGGTCTTTGACACTCCACTTTCAGAAGGAGGAATTCTTTCGACCGCTATTGGTATGGGTATCAATGGACTAAGACCGATCGCTGAGATTCAATTCTCGGACTATATTTTCCCAGCCTTTGACCAGATTACCAATGAACTGGCCAAGCTTCGTTACCGAAGCGGAGGCGAGTATTGGGCCCCTGTCACGATTCGAACTCCTTGTGGTGGAGGCATTAGGGGTGGCCACTATCATTCTCAGAGTCCTGAAGCATACTTTACACATACACCAGGTCTGAAGGTTGTGATTCCCTCTAATCCTCATGACACTAAAGGCCTATTGATAACTTCGATTGAAGATGATGATCCCGTAATCTTCTTTGAGCCTAAAAGGTTGTACAATGGTCCTTTTGATGGAGACCACAAGAAAGCGGCTCTCAAATGGGACATACATCCTAAGGGAGAGGTTCCAGAGGATTATTATTCAATACCTCTGGGAAAGGCAGCGATCGAACGGCCTGGTAACCAAGTCACGGTCCTGGCTTATGGTACTATGGTCCATGTTGCCAGAGAAGCGGCTGAATCCAGTGGGATTGATGCCGAGGTCATAGATCTGCGAAGCCTGGTTCCGCTTGACATAGATACCATAACTGGATCAGTCCGAAAAACAGGCCGATGTGTTATTGTTCATGAAGCTCCTAGGACCAGTGGTTTTGGTGCAGAATTATCTGCACAAATCCAAGAAGAATGTTTTTATCATCTGGAAGCGCCAATTGCAAGGGTTACTGGATGGGATACTCCCTACCCCCATTCATTAGAGTGGGAATATTTCCCTAGTCAGGAAAGGGTTATAGAGTCTATGAAGAAGGTGTTGGGGAGCTAGGATGGCGAAATACGTGTTCAATCTGCCGGATGTCGGTGAAGGCATCGTTGAGGGGGAGATTGTGAAATGGAACGTTAAACCAGGTGATACAGTCAAGGAAGATGAACCTCTGGTAGAGTTGATGACGGACAAGGCAACAGTTTCCATACCTTCTAGTGTCAATGGCAAGGTCGTATCCACCACGGGAAAACCCGGAGATATGGTTCCCGTTGGAGCCGAGTTGATTGTCTTCGAGGTCAAAGGGGAAGGTGGTTCTAAACCGAAGTCGAAACCCAAACCTGAACCAGTGGCCGAGCCTGCACCGGATCTAGAACCCGAACCCAAACCTGAACCAGTTGCACCTCCTCCAGTGTCTGCTCCAGTACCCGTAGCTTCCACAGGTACCAAACCCTTAGCCTCGCCAGCAGTTCGTCGCAGGGCCAGGGAGGCCGGTATTGATCTTTCCCAGGTTAGTGGAACCGGACCTGCCGGTCGTATTTCCCATGATGATATGGACACCTTCATTTCTGGTGGTGGTAGATTGGCTGCAGTTCAGTCCGGTGTCAAGATGACGGGTGTGGAAGAGGTGCCGGTTATCGGACTTCGCAGGAAGATTGCTGAGAAGATGGCCACCAGTAAACGCAGTGCGGCTCACTTTTCCTATTTCGAGGAGGTAGATATTACAGCACTCGAGAGTCTCCGTCAGCATCTTAATTCCACAAGGGCAGAGAATCAGCCCAAATTGACCTATCTTCCATTCATTATTCAAGGCTTGATCAGAGCTGTCAGGAAATTCCCGCAGTGTAACGCATTGTATGATGAGGAAAAAGGAATTGTATTCAGACATCAGGCAGTTCATGTCGGGATATCAACCCAGACCGAAGATGGCCTGATGGTCCCGGTTATCAAGCATGCTGAAGCACGGGATGTCTGGGATACGGCGAATGAACTGGTCCGCGTCACTACATCGGCACGGGAAAAAACAGCAACAGTTGATGAATTGACAGGTTCCACGATAACCATAACTAGTTTGGGGGCTATGGGCGGACTGGGGGCGACTCCGATAATCAATCATCCCGAGGTTTCCATAGTCAGTATTCATGCAGCTCGTGATCGAGCGGTAGTCAAGGATGGTGAAATTGTAGTTCGTAAGATGATGAACTTGGCCTCATCTTTCGATCACCGGATAATCGATGGCTATGATGGTGCGCTTCTAATTCAGGAATTGAAATCCATGCTTGAACATCCGGCAACAATTTTCATGTGAGGTTATATGGCAGAAGTCCGTAATTGTAAAGTTCTGGTAGTGGGCGCTGGCCCGGGTGGATATGTGGCCGCTATACGAGCTGGCCAACTTGGCCTGGACACGATTATAGTTGAAGGGTCAAGAGCCGGAGGCACTTGTCTGATTCGAGGATGTATACCTTCCAAGGCAATGATTCACGCGGCTTCATCCTTTGAGGAATTGGGGCAACATTCGGGTGCTGGTAAAATGGGGATCAGTGTTACTGGCAAACCCAAGGTCAACATGCAGGACTTGGTGTCCTGGAAGGAATCTATAGTAGACAAATTGAACAAGGGGGTTGAAACCCTTCTCAAAGCTGCTAAGGTGGAGTTAATCTCGGGTTGGGCTAAATTCAGGAATGCCAAGACCTGTGAGGTTAGTGGTGGGGAAAAGGAGTGGATAATCAATGCCGAACACGTTATTCTGGCCAATGGTTCCAAATCAATTGAACTGCCTTTCATGCCTTACGGTGACAATGTGATATCATCCACCGAAGGCCTTGAATTGCAAGAACTCCCAAAACACCTGGTAGTGATTGGCGCCGGGTATATCGGGCTTGAATTGGGTATTGCTTACCGAAAACTGGGTTCCGAAGTAACATTCATTGAAGCTTTGGACACTATCTTGCCAATTTATGATACTGAAATGACACGCCCTATCTCCATATGGCTTCGTAAGCACAAGGTTCCGCTCAATCTCGGGGCCAGGGCTAAGGGAGTTTCCACCAGAGGTAAGGTAACTACGGTTGAGTATACTGATTCCAAGGGTCAGGACCACAAAATAAAGGCAGACAAGGTTCTCGTTACGGTTGGACGTAGGCCTAACACTCAGGGATGGGGTCTGGAGAAGATGGCTGTTGATATGGATGGTCCTTTCATCAAAGTTGATGACCAGTGTCGTACTTCCATGAAGAATGTATGGGCTATTGGGGATATTGTTGGTGAACCCATGCTGGCCCACAAGGCATCTGCTCAAGGCGAGATGGTGGCAGAGATAATTGCTGGACATCGAAGAGCCTTTGACCCGGTTTCAATTGCGGCAGTCTGTTTTACGGACCCGGAAATCGTGGGTGTTGGTTTGACACCTGATGAAGCAAAGGAACAGGGCATTGAGACAGTAATAGGCAAATTTCCATTCGCAGCCAGCGGCCGAGCACTGACTATGGATGCAGGTTCTGACGGTGGATTTGTGAGGATCACGGCTCGAGCATCTGATCACGTTATTCTGGGGATTCATGCCGTCGGTTCGCATGTTTCTGAATTGTCGGGTGAGTTTGCACATGCGATTGAGATGGGTTCCAGATTGGAAGATGTGGCAGGCACAATTCATGTGCATCCAACTCTGACCGAAGCCTTTGCAGAATCGGCGTTAGCAGGCCTAGGCCAGGCTATCCACATTTCCAAGTGATCTCGATCGATCTTATTGAGGCCGGAAATGCAGCTCATTCCGATGTTGACCACTTAATGGTTGGTTTGCAGGAGAAACGCATCGATGACAAAATACCGGACACTTTGATATTCGTGGAACACCCGGAGATAGTTACAATTGGAAGAAGGGGAATGCTGGATGGTCTGGAAGCACCCGATGGATTTGCATCATCCAATGTTGACCGTGGTGGCGGAATCACCTGGCATGGGCCCGGACAGTTAGTGGGTTATCCGGTGTTCAAGTGGCAAGAGGAATCGATTAGAAAGGTGATCACGATGATAGAGGAGTGGATTATCATCTCTCTTGACAAATTAGGGATTAAGGCGGTAAGGAACGAAGCCATGCAAGGTGTATGGTATGAGGATCAGAAGATTGCCAGTATCGGATTAGCGTTTAGCAAATGGGTCTCACGGCATGGCTTTGACATCAATCTGGCAACTCCACCGGGCCGTATAGAGTCAGTGGAAGGTTGTGGCTTACCGCTAGGTAAACACACTTCACTTTCCAGTTTTGGTTTTCAGGTATCAATACAGGAGATGCAGGATAAATTGATTGAGACCATGCCTCTAGTCTTGGGCCGTGAGATAAACCAGATCAGAAAGTTCTAGTCCATGAATTCCTTCACCAGATGTTGATTCTGGTCCTTTAATTCGTGGTGATTTTTCATCCACTCAGAAGCTTTCTCAATACAGATTGCTTTGATTTCACCTGTAAGTAATTCTCCAGAGATATATTCGTTTCTTATCCTTTCAAGTTTCTTGTCATCTTCTTCAAAGAAATAACGGAGATATTGATAGGCTACATCAACGTCTGGGTTTCCACCTTTCTTCCGATGTTCCTCGGCTGTGGATTGTCCTCCGGAGAATGATGACGTTATCTTCTTTTCAATGACGTCCATTGAATCGTTCAGGAACATTGTAGTTTCAGGCTGGCTTGAGCTCATCTTGCCACCGGTCATCCCAATAGCAAACTGGTGATAGGTCGATGATGGCTGCATGAATCCTAGTCCTCCCAGATCCCGTTCCAGACTCAATAATTGGTATCTCAATTCGTTACGGTCATTTACCGAGGCATCCTTGACATCGATCTTACCATGTTTAGGATTCGAACTTATCTGGCTGAATCCAGCCTTGTTTATGGCCCCAACAACTTTGACGATTACCTTGTTCCTTTGTTTATCATCAATTCCACCGTTGGTCTGAACACCCATGACCTCCAGATTATTGTCCTGGATTGACAACCCGACGGTCATACCTCCGGATTTGTTTGTATTGACATTGAACCAGTTTGTCTTTGACACCATTCCCCTTGTAAGCCGGATGTGGGGATCCTGGTCGATACCAACTGGGACCACAATAGGCCTCAATCCTCCATATTCGTCCATTTGGGGATGCACTATATCTCCTGCCTGAACCAGAGGTGATTGTACATGGGCCAGGGTTGTTTCCCCTGAAAAACCGTAGATGGCCTCCATCTCGGATAGATTTGTTTTCTTGCCCAGTGTGAAACCTAATTTCTGGACAATGGGCCTTTCTGATTGGAAATAAATGGAGGTCTTATCCGGATCCAGACCCATTCCGGCATAATTCGTCACGTACTCCTCAATTGCGCATTTTCTGCAAGCCTCCAGACTCAGCCCGCGCGTGGCATGAGCCTCTAGGTCTGCAACCGTAATAGTCACATCTCCACCCAGTTCCTGATACCAGCGGGCTTGGTCAATCACCATTTTATGACCAAGGTGGATTTGTCCAGAGGGCATCAGACCAGATAACACCCCGAATGGCCTTCCAGCTTTTTTTGCTTCTAATACGTTATCTAGGTCCCTGTGGGCAAAGATAATTCCACGACGATGAAGATGGGTTGGACTTGGTAATTGGTTTGGATCTATGGTCTCCAGCCCAAATTTTTCGCATATTTCTTTGTAGTTTTGGACTCCTTCGTTAGACCAGGGGTCAATTTTCATTACTAGCTTAGAGCTTAGGGGCTTAAAGGTAATTCCCACCTAGTACTTAGTGTGAATATTTCCGCCTTGTTCAAGTGTGTTCGTGGGAACATTGCCATATTGGTTGGGCTGCTTCTCACCTTCCATAAGGGTAAAGACCAGAATTACGAATATTCCTATGAAATTAACTATGGGAATTATGGCAATCAAGAGCCACCATCCACTTTTGCCAAGGTCGTGTAGTCTTCTAACACTGACACCGATGGATGGCAGTAGCAGTGCCAGCAAAGCGATAAAACCGGCATACCCCACACCATATGCAATCATACCCATACCTAGAGACGAGTCTATTACATCTGTGACGATATTGATGATTAAATTGAACAAGGTGAACCACCAGTACTCCGAGCGTGAGGCCCTTCCGTCCCAATTCGCATAGTTGTTCATCAAGACATTCGTGACTGCATCGGTAAAAGACATAATGTGAGCAGGCCGGCCGCCACTTGTTTGCAGTGACATACTTTGATCTATTTTCTCTGGCCCGGAAGGTCTTGTATCTCCCTCCTTCCATTTCTTATATTCCTCAGATCTCTCGTTGTCAGCGTCCATAGGAGGGTATTCGATAGGGGCTTAAAGGTAATTCCTACCCTCCTTTAGGAGAATGTGGAAAGAGTAGAGTGGCCGAGAGCAATACTTCATGTTGATATGGATGCCTTCTTCGTTAATGTCCATTTATTGGAAAATCCAGAGGACGAGGGTATACCTCTGGCAGTAGGTGGCAAACCAGGACAAAGAGGTGTGATTGCTTCGGCCTCCTATGAGGCTCGTGAATTAGGTATCAGGTCAGCTATGGCCTCCAGCAGGGCACTCCAACGGTGTCCAGAGTTGAAGTTAGTTTCTTCAAATCGACCAATGATCATTTCCTGTTCAGCTCAGGTCATGGACATCCTGTCACGTTATGGTACGCTTGAAAGAATGAGTGTTGACGAGGCTTTTGTAGACATCTCGTCCCAGAAGAATCCACCGGCTCTGGCAAAGACTATTCTGGAACGTATAAAGGATGAAACAAAGTTGCCGGCCTCGGGTGGTTTGTCCACCTCGAAATTGGTGTCCAAGATTGCCTCTGACTTTGACAAACCCAAGGGTTTCACGGTGGTTCTGCCCGGGACAGAAAGCCAATTTCTGGCACCTCTGGAAATCCGAAAGATTTATGGAATCGGTCCTAAAACAGCATCCTTGCTTAACAAATTGGGAGTAAAAATATGCTCAGATTTGGTATCTATTGATATCCAGAAGTTGTTACCTGTTTTTGGCCAATATTCGGTTCGTTTGAAAAACAAGGCCAAGGGAATAGATGACAGGCCAGTTGATTCATCACCCTGGATTGCCAAGCAGCAGGGAACCGAAAGGACATTTGAGAAGGATGTCAGTGACTCGACCATTGTAGAGGATGCGCTTCTGGAGCTTTGTACAGAGGTCTCGCAAAGCATTGGTCGCATGGGACGTTCAGCCCGTACTGTAACCCTCAAATTGAGATGGTCCAATTTTGATACTATTACCAGACAGAGAACAGTGCCGGGTGAGATTCATCAGGCCGCAGATATTTACAAGGTCGCCAAGACTTTGCTTTACGATAACTGGAAACCAGGGAAACCAATCCGGTTGATGGGTGTTTCAGCTAGTCGTTTGGGAGTTTCGGATCAACAGAAGCTACCCTTAGAATTCGAATAAACTCTTCTGTTTGTCGTCTGCCTTGTGTGTGATTCTCTTTGGTTCTTCATCTTCCTTTTCGTGGATAATTGGATAATCTAGGGTAACTACTTCTCTTTCTTGCCTGAAATCATTGGATTTTTCCATAATATCAATTATTCTCCTGTCTTTCTTGTCTATTCCCATCAAAGTAGCTAGTTCATTCTCGTTCAAATCTAATTTTCCGGCAATACGGGCTGCTTTGCCATGGTCATTTTGACATACTAGGGATAAGACGGCTAACTGTTCCATTTTTGTTTCCTTTATTGACTGGTGTGTTGCCCCTCCAATTTTTTTGGCCAGTGAATCCCTATAACCTCTTTGAAATCGGCTAGCCCCCATTTTCCTTATCCATGAAGGAAATTGTAGTCGGCGTCCGGTGGTTGGATGAGCCTTGGATAAGGCAACGCCACTTGACATCAATTCCGAAGCATATCCCCAAAGCCCATAGTTTTGGTTATTTATTACACGAGCGAGTAGCAAATCGGCGTATGCTACTTTATCGTAGGCACGCTCAATGTCACTGGGATGCTTGTACATGATTGGAATATTGTCACTTACCCATGTTGCCACTTCTCTTGGTTGTTCATTCAAATTGAATATGGCAGTCCGGGGGTCCTCGTAATTATCACTGTTGAATATCACGTTTAGCGTGTCAAACATTTCGATTTCACGGTCTCGCGAGCCCAGTTTCTTCACATCTTCCACCAATATTTTCTTATTACCTTCCGAAAGAGATTGCAGATCGTTGATTGCAGCTCTTAGATCGCCTTTAGCAACTTCTGCCATGGCTCTGATTGTATCCTGACTTATCTCAAGTTTCTCACTCTCACATACCTTGTTCAGTACCATCGTTACGGAAACTGAGGATGGTCTCTGGAATTTTAGTGTCAAGGCCAGTCTTTTTATCTTAGAACCAGTGCCTTTGGTGAGATTGTAAATATCATTGACTGTAATCACTACAGGTTGTTTGGTCAGCTCTAAAGTCTTGGCTATAGCCTTCTTCCCACCTCTATCACTATAGTTCTTCACCTTTTTCTTTGATTGTTCGGCTCTTTCGTATAAATTGTCAGCTTCATCAAGCAGAATCAGGTTCCTGCTAGACACACCTTTATTTCCAAATGTCTGAAAGAGTCCAGCCCGTAGTGCAATACCTTCGATTACGGCCCCAGATCGGGTATCAGAGGCATTGAGTTCAATAACTTCCCACCCCATATCGTTTGCTAATCCAATGGCTGCAGAGGTCTTTCCACATCCTGGTGGACCAGATAGAATAACACCTTTCTTTGTAGTCTTATTTCCCCATGAATTCGCCCAGTTCTTCAGATCATTTATCGTTTTAGTATTCCCAATCAGGTCCGAAAGACTTTCGGGCCTATATTTCTCAGGCCAGGATTCCATCAATCACCTAGTTTCATTGCAAAGTGTAAACGTTGATATTTCAGAATAGACTTTGCATTTCTGGAAACTATCCAGAAGCAAAAGAATATACAAATTCCACAAATAATCATTATAGTTCCAAAGGAGGATTTGAATTCTGTGCTATCTAGTTTAAAGATAGATAGATTCCAATCTCCGTTTCCCATATAGATCATAATTCCGGATACAGCTGATGCTAACAAACCGGCTAGAATCAGAGATCTACTCTCTGTCCTACGGTGTAGTTGAAGCACAGGGGAAATAATCGTTAAAAATAGTGCAATTCCAAATAGGGTGAAAAATAGTCTCATGAATTTGGTCTGATAATAATTTACGGAGGAGGATGGGAAACCACCGGCCATCACACTCTCAGCGATCATTGGTAGAGGCGCATAGGCTGCAACAATACATCCCAGAAAGAAGAATCTGGCCAAAAGGAGTAGAAACTGTGATCTTTTACTATCTATTTCCATTTTCTCCAATTTCTTGTATGTTCTCTTCAGAACCCATCTGGAAATGGCCATGGTGCTAGAGGCCAGAGGAACAAAGACGGCAGTGATTAAAATTAAACCTCCCATCAGCTGACCCATAAGGTCTGCACCAGAATCCATGCCTAGCAATGATGATAATGACATTACTTTGTCGGTACTGGTGTAAACTAGGATTCCTTGACCTACGTAGAGTAGGGCCAACAAGAACCCGGCTATGAAAATCCGAGTTCCAAAACTACTGTAGATGTAGGCGTCTGGCTGGTCTCGAATAAACCGTACCATAATTCTACCATAGGAGCGCTATTAATTAGCCTAACTCAAAACGGGTTTGCTCAGGTTCTTTCTTACCTGATAGTTTTTCGCCCAATTTGGGACCTATCCCTGGGATTTCAGCTAGTTCTGAGGGTCTTGCGTCTCTTATCGAGCCTTGGCTTGTGAAACCAGAATTAAAAAGCGCTCTGGCTCTTACTCTTCCTATGGATTCTATCTCCAGCAGCGGTAGAAGTTCCTTACGAACCCCACTATTCACACGTATCTGTAGTTCGGTTATCATCTTGGTCGATTCTGGAGAAACCAATTCAGATAGTTCACCCATAGCATAAAGGATCCATTTAGCAGTCTCGACCTTTGCCCTGATGTCCCCCGGCGTTGTCGAATATCTCTTCAGAAGGTGTTCTTCAGGCGTCTCTTCGATCCAGTCCATCAATAGCAAGGCGGTCTTCAGATCCCATAAATAGAATTCCAATTCGACATGTTCAACCGGAGGAGGAAGCATGAGATCCCCTTCCATTTGCATCAGATGTGTAAGATAAGTTTCCATTTCATTTTTCCGGACGTATAACGAGTATACATCAGGAGTCCTGGCGATGGTATGCAGGATCCCAAGAGGATTCGCATCAACTTCTGATTCCAGAGCATTGCGGATGATAACTCCTGATAAGGGATCAATATACAACTGTGAAACTTTCCTTCCAAAGGCAGTCGGCCTAAATTTCTCTTTTAATTGGTTATTTGCAGATACAAATTCCCCATCCTGCCGACCTTCAATTTCTATCAGGTTCTCCTTGTCCAGGAAATCGAGTACCTTGTTCAAACGGTGTTGTGTTCTCCAGAGTTCTCCTTGAACCCCAAAAAGGGTTTTTCCAAGAAATTCGTGCAATCTTTCCTTCGTATTTATTGTACCTGAGGCTATCAGTGAGAGAAGATGCGTTCTGAGCGCTGGTTCACTACCTAGTCTAGAATTGACAGGTTCAGTTTCTCCCTCGAAGTAATTCTCCGTAAAATAATCAATTTGTTCCCTGTTCTTTGCAATAAGTATACCTTCACCATCTATATCAAATCCAGGTCTTCCAGCTCTTCCTAGCATTTGTTGAACTTCCAATACCGGCAAAGGCTGGTTTGATTGAAATGAGGATTCCCAACGACTAAGATCCCTGATTATGACTCTCTTTGCCGGTAGGTTTACTCCAGCTGCCAGAGTTGGAGTAGCACATAGAGCCTTCAGTGTCCTGTCCCTGAAAGCGGATTCAATTATCTGTCTGTGGCGATTTGTAAGGCCAGCATGATGGTAGGCAACTCCCTTGGTGATTAGTTTTGAGAGGTTTGAATCTACTGAGGTTACTTCGTCAGCTCCCTGCTTTATTCTATCTGCGTAGGATTTCAGTTTTTCCATATCTTCAGAGTTTATTTTTCCCCCGATGAGTCTTCCTAAATTTCGGGCCTGTGCCTCTGCAGCTTTTCGGGTTCCTACGAACACTAGGCATTGCTCTGGCAGGTTATCTGTGGCAATCCCCTCTACACCACTTAGTCCAATGCTTTTTTTTCCTCCATCTTCCCATTCTATTTCTTTGTCTATGGCAATCCCCCTTCTAAGAGGAACGGGCCGAAAATCACTTTGAACCAGAGTCGCATCCAACCATTCAGCAATCTCTTCTGAATTGGATACAGTAGCTGAAAGACCGATAATCTGGATGGTTGGATTGATTTCTCTGAATTTGGTAAGTGTCACTTCCAGGGTCGGACCTCTTCCCGAGTCATTGATCAGATGTATTTCATCGGCCACTAGACAATCTACTTCAGTCAACCAGGAGGGGTTATGCCGAATCAATGAATCGGCTCTTTCCGAAGTGGCAATTATGATGTCATACTTTGACAAACCTCTGGCCTTGTCAAAATCCCCTACAGAGACCCCTATCTTGGCCCCATTCAGGATATTTTTACAAATATCCCTTAATTCGTTTACCTTTTCCCAGGCCAGTGCCCTCAGGGGAACCAGATAGATTCCTTTTTTATTTGATCTTACCGCCCTCATGAGTGCAACATAGGCGACCAATGTTTTGCCGGCGGCCGTAGGCACGGACATGAGCACCGAATCTCCTTTTTCAACAACCTTGATTGCTTCTTTTTGGGGAGGATATAATTCTTTGATGTTCAGATACTCTAGCAGTTCAGGTAACAACCTTACCAGCTCTCATCCTGCTCTGCTATACCAAATTCAGGTCGGCTTTGAAATGTCAAGTAAAGTGCTATTGCCCCAAGAAGGGTTGATAGCAATAATCCACCCAATCCAACTATGGCAGCAGAACAGCCGATAAGGACCATATTGTAATTCTGTCTCATCATCAAGAGAGCCCCTCCAACAAATGCCAGAATAGCGCAGACGAGTTCCCAGATCATTCCGAATTTGAGGATCTTACGAACAAAGTCTTCGTCAATCTCTTCTTCCTGTTCTATCTCAATTCCCATTTCACCCATAACATCGTTGTACTTTGCCGTCACTCCCTGTATTTTTTCTTCATCGTTTAGAAGTCCATTCATGGTTGTGGCTGTTCCCAGTAGAATGAATCCTGCGATAATGAGGACTAGTGCCGCTTGACTTGGTTTGCTAGTAGCGGGATATAGGGCAACCAGACTACTACTCTCCTCTTCATCACCCCAATCTAAAGATTCATACTGCGTTTCTTCCCATCCTTCGGAATCATCATCCTCATCCATCAATCAGTCAGTACTCGACCTATAATAATGATTGCTCTATTCTTTCTCGAGCCCCTTCAAGGTTCCACTGGTTCTAACAGTCTGTATTTTCATTTCCGTGCCATTTCTATTCATGATCTCTCTTGCCTGTTTTGCCAATTTATGGTCGACACGAACAATTCCTCTTTTGGAATCATATTTCATCAGTTTCAACCTTATTTTACCGGTCAGTTCTTTACATCGGTCATTCAAGAATCGATTAACTTGATTCTTGGTAGTGCTCACTGAATGTGTGAACAAGATGTACCTTTTCCGCCCTCTATTCTGTTTAACAACCATTATTCAAATGCTTTCGTAAGCTTTTTTATTATTTTTTCTAATTTTTCCACTCTGTCTTTCAACTCAGCCACTTCAGCTTTCAAACTATCATCACCACCGTTATTTCCCTTGCTTTTGAGTTGTTCTATTAACCAATTATCAGTTTCTTCCTTTAGTTTTATGATGGATTCAATATCTTCATCTTCCCCGGTATTGCTTTCCTCGGAAGCGTTTTCATCAGTAATCTCCTCTGCGGTCTCTTCTTCTGATTCATCTTTACTATCTTTGGCTTCATCATCTTTCTCAGAATCTTTCTCCACTACAGCTTCTTCGATATTTTCTTCTTCCGGTTCATCTGTTTCTTCTTCGTCTTGTTGGGATTTTTCGTGATTAAACTCTTGTACTGTCATTATGTTACCATCACTATCTGATTTAATTTTTCCAGTTTCCGAGAGTCTATCTAGTTCCTCCTTGAAGTCTTGCATCTCACCTCCAGCTTCTCTGAAGGCCTGAAATAATTCTCCTGAGTCCATTCTGTACCCCTCAAGTTTAAGAATGTTTAAGATTAAATCATTGGAATCCTCGGAAGTCTCAGTATCGTTCGGAGTTTTCTCATCCTTTGGTTCTTCCTCGTCTTTTGGAGTTTCCTCGTCCTTTGGTTCTTCCCCGTCTTTCGGAGCTATCTCATCCTTTGGCTCTTCCCCGTCTTTCGGAGCTATCTCATCCTTTGGCTCTTCCTCGTCTTTCGGAGCTATCTCATCCTTTGGCTCTTCCTCGTCTTTTGCTTTCTTACTCCAAGGGTATACCATGCTTGTGTAATTAGTGGCGTAATTTTATAGTTGATGTCGACTCAATACGTTTAATCCCCCTTAAATCTGAAGCGCCGTGTCCCTTACTGATAAGATTACTGAAATCGAAGAGGAGATCGCCAATACTAAATACAACAAGGCAACTCAACATCATATTGGCAAGTTAAAGGCCAAGTTGTCTAAATTAAGAGAAGAAGTAGTAATTAGTTCTTCAGGGCCTAGAGGTAGCGGCTATGGGGTACGCAAGGCAGGCGATGCTACTGTAGCCTTAGTAGGGCTCCCTAGTGTCGGGAAGTCCACATTGCTCAATTGCCTTACTGATGCCGAAAGCGAGATTGGTTCCTATGCTTTTACCACTCTGGATGTTGTGCCAGGTGTTCTGAAATACAGGGATGCCAACATTCAGATCCTTGATCTACCAGGATTGATAGAGGGTGCTGCTCGAGGAGCAGGTAGAGGCAAGGAAGTTCTTTCAGTAATACGTTCCGCAGATCTGATAATCCATATCGTAGACGCTTTGGAACCAGCACCCCATATTATTCTCAAAGAATTATTTGATTCCGGTATTCGCCTTAATGATCGCCCACCCAACGGTAGCATTTCTAAGACAGGAATAGGCGGTATAGATGTTATTTCGACAGTTGAACAAGAAATAGAAAAAGAGACAATCAAGACCGTGGTTAGAGAGTATGGGTTCGTCAATGCACAAGTTGTTCTAAGAGAGAAGATTACTCTGGATGACCTTGTAGATATCTTGGCAAAAACCCGGGTTTACGTCCCTTCATTCAATGTTTTGACCAAAGTTGATATGGTCAATCGTGATCAGTTGAAAAAGGCTAGAGCAAAATTTGGGCGAGAAAAACCAATTGAGATTGCAGCTCCGACCGGAAAAGGCGTGGTAAGACTGAAAAGACTCATTTACAATACCCTGGATTTCATATCCGTATTCATGAAACCTCAGGGAGAAAAGGCAGATATGGAAGAACCGTTGGTAGTAAGGAAGGGAATCACGATAGCTGAGATATGTCAGCACCTACATCGCGATTTCAGACGTAAATTCCGCTACTCACAAGTTTGGGGTCCTTCAGCCAAGTTCCCAGGACAGACAGTCGGACTAAATCACAAAGTAAAGGATAGTGACGTGGTCAGCATCATCATGCACCGCTGAACTATTTCTGGAGCCTTTTAACCAATTCAGCCTTATTACCCGACGTAGGAAGGCCTTTCTTCTTCAGTTCAGCTTTCAATTCAGCTAATTTCATCGACCCATAATCAGCCTTTTTCTTAGCCGGCCTACCTCGTTTCTTCGATTTAGGTTTTTCTTTCTTGTCACCTCTCCTGAAGATCCCAATCACTCTTGAGGTTCCCCTTCCGATTCCAGATTTAACAGCTCCGGCACCACGCCCTACAGCAGATCCAGCCCTGCCAAAAGCAGCCTTGGTTTTTGTTCCTCCAGATTTTATTCTACTTCCAATTCTGCTTCCAATACCTGGGCCTTTGTCAACACTATCGGTTTTGACTTCTGGTTTTTTCTGTGGTTTTTTTTCAACAGCAGGTTCACTTCTTGCTTTGGGGGTCAACTTGAGCTGTGATCTTTCTTTGAAGACAATTTTTGGTTTATCAGAAGCGGCTTTCTTTTTCTCATTGTATTTTTTTCGAGCTGGATCTGCAGTTACTGAATCGGGTAGTGAATCCCCAAATCGGTCTTCATATCTTTCTTCCAGACTTTTGCCCTTGGAGTCCATCATATGGTCGAGTTTCTTGTGAATATCCTCTATTGGTCTTTGACTTTGCTTTGACCATCCTGTCGGTTGTGGGGCAGGAGAAGCATCTGTTGAAACAACAATATCAGTATCCGCAATAACACCAACGGGTGCCACCTCTACCACAGGTTGCTGTACAGCAGGCATAACGCCAAGAGGTTGTACTAAGCCAGGTTGAGCTACAGGTACAGCTTGCGCTACCGGAGCACCTACTGGCTCTAGAACAGGAGGTTTCTTTCTTGCTTTTTTCTTTTTTCTGCCGAACCAGGCCATATTTTTCACCAGTATTTTTTTAGTAGTGTCATCAGTTTTTCAAAGAGACTGATAAGCGATGGCGAACTCTTTGCTCTACCATTAGAGCGAGAGCCGTTCAATCGTATCTCAGACCCGTTGCTTCCGGATGACATCTTTAGGCACTTATAGTAATCAATTAAAAGTTTGTTTCACTAAAATTCTTTCTGCCAGCTCATCTGCTTACGCATAAATCTCTGTCGATTATAGGCCTTTATTATATCTCCTTTGGTTATTATTCCAACCAGTTTCTTTTGGTTGGTCTTATCGACAACAGGCAAGTGGCTTATCTCACGAGAGCCTAGTGAATCCAGAGCCTGAGCCAGATTTTCTTTAGGCGTAACGGTAATCAAATCCGTTACGTAATAATCACCAACAGTTAGATGCCTTTCATGCCTTAGGGCAGCAATATGAATGTCCGCCCACGTTATTATTCCACTTAACTCTCCCTTGTCATTGACTACTGGTAAACTCATGTGTCCCGTATCTTCGATTATCTGGAAAGCCACTTCCAGAGGTCTCTCTGGTGTAATGGTCATTACGTCCTTGGTCATGGCATCTTCCACTTTTATCATTCCCATCAAGTCTTGTTCAGATTCCAAATCAATGCTTATTCCACGTCGTGCTAACTTTGCAGTGTAACATGAGTGTTCAGATACACCATAACATACAGCATCCGCAACGACACAGGATAGCATCAAAGGCAAAATAATTTCGTATGTCGCAGTCATTTCAAAAAGCAGGATTATCGCAGTCAGTGTAGCTCTGGTTGTAGATGCTACGAAAGCAGCCATTCCTACCAGTGCGAAGGCCCCTGGGTGGTCAACCATTCCCATATCATTCAGGACTAATCCCAGGGCAGCCCCCAGTGCAGCCCCAATGAACAAACTTGGAGTGAAAATGCCTCCGGATCCTCCACTCCCAATAGAAACGGAGGTGGCAATTATCTTCAGCAGCATGATGGAAATTACGAAAATTAGGAGACTGGTAACCCCTGACGCCATGTCAAGATTCACTGGGAAGCTGCTTCCCAGAGCCATATTGCCACCTTCGTCATAATCCAGTGATATTAAATCTGATGTAACACCAAATCCATTTCCTAGAACCTGTGGAAACGATAACGCGATTAATCCCACACATAATCCTCCCAGACAGGTTCTGAACGGTACGGGTATTATGTCTATTTTCTCAATATTGGTTTCAACCCAGTTCAATAATTTTATGAACCCCGCTGCAGCCAAACCAGTGACCAGTCCTAGGACGATATAGAGGGGGTATTCAGTGGGAGATCCCAAAGGGTATTTTGGTATACTATCAAATGCGGCGAGGTCCCCCGTTAGTCCCCGTACTACGATTGTAGCTATAACTACAGCTACTACTATTGGAATGAAAGAACGTGTTCTTAGTTCAGCTAAAATTAATTCTATCGCAAATAGTACCCCACCTAGTGGAGCATTGAAGGCCGCGGTTATCGCACTTGCAGCTCCACAACCGACCAGTGTTCTTGTTTCATCAACAGTTTTACCAGTTCTCTGACCGATCTCGGACCCTACTGTAGAAGATATTACTACCATGGGTCCTACTCGTCCCAGTGACATACCGGTTCCAATACAGGCAGCAGCTGCAAAACACTTGGCAACAGCCTTCTTTGCACTTAATCTGGCCTGTTTGAAAGCGACAGCTTCCATCACTAGTGGAACCCCAGCACCTTTTGCATCTTTGGACCAGTATTCGATTATCAGTCCGGCGACTAATCCTCCTAATGCAGGAATAAAGATAATCTTCCACTCATTTCCAGAATCAATTAATGAATTCTGGATGAAACTATCTCCATAGAATATTCCTTGGATTCCTTTGGTCAGGGATATGAACACCCATGTCAACACTGCAGCACAGGTTCCAGTTAGTGCAGCTAGCAGGTTCATTTGGAGCATCGGGGATTTTAGTACTGCCTTGAATCTCTTCAGTACTTCAAATCCATTCATGCCGTCAGGACCTCGACTCCGCTGTTGGTGATCATTATGGTATGTTCTGACTGGGTTACTATGCCCTTACCCAATTCATCTAAGACGGGGTAGTATGACACTACTCTCGATTGGATCAGTTTTTGCAGGCTTTTAGTAACATCATCCTGAATTGAATGCAACCATCTTTCTGCAAAAGGCAGACCATGATATCTATCCTTAATCACCATCATCAATTCCGTTGCCTTCTCATCCCTTATCTTTCGAACTTGTCTAAGATGATAAATATTGGAATTTCGTTTTCCACCTACTCGCCCAGCACCATTGGTGACAAATGGTTCTATGGCCATAATATCTCCACTTTTCAGTACTGAACCACCTCTTTCTTTGACACTTGGTACGGATACGCCACTGTGTAAATTGTATCTTTTTATTCCATGGCCGGTCAAATTGGCAATCGGCCTGTACCCGTAGCCTTCAATCGTGTTCTGGACAGCTTGTCCAATAATCCCAACATTGACGCCAGGCGATGCAACTTCTATAGCTGTATTCAGGGCCTCACGTGAGGCCTCAATCATTTTATTGTATTCGTCACTTCCAATTTCGATAGTTAGGGCATTATCACCAATATACCCCTCAATATGTACACCTACATCCAGTTTCACTACATCACCATTATGAAAAACCTCCTTGCTTTTGGTCGACGGTGTCCAATGTGCACCCACACTGTTAACCGCTAAATTCGTTGGGAATGCCAATTCACCATTCTTTTCGATCACGAAATTTTCAATGCTTTCAGCCACATCCAGCATTGACGCTCCATCTTGAATCAAGGTTTTACCGAAGTTAAGTGCATTACGAGCCAGCTTTCCGGCTTTTTTCCATTTTAAAATTTCTTCAGAATTCAATTATTCCCTCCAGAATAGGCGAGTATAAAGCACCGATGCGCTTTATTTCGGGCTTATCCTGAGTTAGGTCAATTATGGTAGATTCAACCCCCATCGGTTTCTCACCGTCTAAATATACGCACTGGGAACCAAATGTTTGAATTGCCTCATCCATGCTCTTGGCAATCTCGGAATTGTGCCTATTTGCGCTTGTAGTTACGACAGGACTTTCTTTAGCCAGTTCCAAAGCAGTTCTATTCGACGGTATTCGGACAGCGATGTTGCCATTTCTGGTTACACCTTTTGCAAAATTACATTTTGACCTTAGAATTAAAGTTATAGGACCCGGCAGGAATTCTTTGATGATTTTTTCGGCTGTTTGATTTACCTCACAGTAATCTCCAATTATTCTTCTGTGGTTCAGCATTATACTCAGTCCATCCTTTTCTTTTCCTTTAACTTGGAATAATTTTTCCACGGCAGCCTGGTTGAAGGGGTCACATCCCATCCCCCATACGGTATCTGTGGGGTAAACTACGATTCCACCATTCTGGATTTCTTTTCTAGCTTCAGTTATGGAAATCATTAAGCTTGCTCAGAAATAGCAGTTTTAATGTTTTTGGATATGTTATCTCTGTCCTATAGGTCTAAAGGTTCGATCTATAGGCCCCACATACCTAGCTCTGGGTCTGATAAGTCGGTTATTACCATATTGTTCCAATACATGTGCAGTCCAACCAGCTATACGTGACATTGCAAAGAGGGGAGTAAACAGATCGGTGGGAATCTCAAGCCCATAGAGTAATGGAGCAGAATAGAAGTCGACATTGGTTATTATTGGCTTTCTGGATTTGACCTGTCTTTCAATCTCTTCAGCGACCTCATACAGCGTCATATCATTTCTTTCTTTCCATAATTGAATTGCCATTTTCTTCAAGTGTATTTTTCTGGCATCATCCACCTTGTAAACGCGATGTCCAAAACCCATTATCTTCTGTTTTTTCGCAAAGGCCTTTTCGATGTAGTCGAAAGCCTTTTCAGGTTTTCCAACCTCTATGATCATCTCCATTGCTTTTTCGTTTGCACCACCGTGTAGAGGCCCACTGAGGGTTCCTACCGCAGAGGTAATTGCAGAATGCAGGTTTGCTAATGTACCTGCAGTCACCCTGGCTGAGAAGGTTGATGCATTAAATCCGTGGTCTGCTAAAAGAATAAGATAGAGGTCTAAAGCTTCAATCTGGGTCTGATTAGGTTCTTTTCCAAGTAACATTCTCAGGAAGTCTTCAGCATGCCCTCTTTTGGGATCGGCCTCCAACAGTGGTAATCCTTCGCGCAACCTGTGGATCATTGCCACTGCCGTTGCGATTTGTCCGACCAAACGTAGTGCCTTGGGTGGCAGTTCACTGAGCGGTACATTATTCTCGTAATGACCCAGAGCAGAGACTACGGTTCTCAAGGTACTCATTGGTGAAGTTTTACCGGCTAGTTCAGTAATCACCTTCTGTATTTCCTTTGGAAGAACTCTGGCCTCACCAATTCGCTCAGTCATGTTTTCCAGTCGTTCATGGTTAGGCAATTCAGTATCATAGAGCAAGCATATGATCTCTTCAAAAGTAGTGTTGAAAGCCAGGTCATCTATGTTATATCCGCAATATCTCAAAATCCCTTTTTCACCATTTACTGAACTCAGAGACGTATCAGCTGCAACAATCCCTTCTAAACCTTTGACTGGTTCAGGAATTGTATCCTTGTTATCTTTTGGCAATGACACATCGAAACATTATGGAGTGCAATATTTAGCATTTGCCGAATTTCAGTCATTTTTGTATTCAGTCACACGGATTCCAAAATCACCCATTATTGCAGGTCGTTTCATTATTTTCTCCATTTTCTGGTTGAATGCAGTTTCTAGGTCTACTTTCATGGCAATGGCGTGTCCGATTATCAATATTAGCAGGTCGGCTAACTCTTCAGCCTTTTCAGAATCAGGTTTGCCTTTAGTGAAACACTCTGCAAATTCACCTAGTTCTTCAACTGTAAGTAAAACTCGATAGGCCATATCGTGTCCTTTGTTCGTTTTCTCATGGAAACCATGCTTGTCGTGGAATTCCTGAACTTTAGCTAACATTTCAGAGTAGGTCCGACTCATAGATACCAGTAGGCACTGGACTTTGTTACTCTTTCTGCTATTTTTTCTGGATAGATAGCAGAATTATAGGAAACTATTATGATGGTTCCTCTACTATAATAAAACGTGAGATTCGATGTGCGGGCGGTAGTTATCTGCCTCATCCTCTGCACGAGTAGCCTTTCTGGCTGTCTTGAGGATGAGAGGGTAAAGCTACCTCCGCCTGAAGAACCTTCTCTTCCTGACGGAACATTTGTTACGGGACCAGATGGTCTAGAAATAGAAGGTGAACCTCTGCCCATGGATTTTGTTTTCAGTGATGTTGGTGAAGAAGGAGCTGAACCCAGTATAGGAGTTACTTCGAGCGGATGTATATTTTTCATAGCATTCGAGAAACCGATGCGCTCATGCGATCATGGTAAAACATGGGTGGATACAAGTGATATCACACAAGCGTTCTTTACCAATGACCCGTATGGCTGGGTCGACCCAATCACGGATCGAGTATTCAATATCCATATGATGGGGCTTTGGACCACTTGGATTGGTTGGTCTGATGATGATGGTGAAACTTGGGCAGCGAACCCTCATGACTCTGGGGCAGTACCCATAAACGACCATATCAAACTCGGTTCAGGGCCATGGACTGACGAAGGATATGGACTACAACCTGTACGTTATGAGACAGCAGTATACTTCTGTTTTAACAAACTACTCTATATCTCCTGTTACACCAGTTATGACGGTGGTGCTACATTTGAAGCTGGAGGAGACATTGTAGGTTTAGCTACCACTAATGGAGGATTGCATGGAGCTATCACAACTGCACCAGATGGTACTGTCTATTTACCTCCTCGAGTTGCGACTCCGTCAATCATTCTTTCCAAGGACAATGGCCTTACTTGGGAGGAACGCACGATGGGAGAGGACGTAGGTACACCAAATCCTCGCAAGAATGGAGAAGTTGCTACAGACACCGAGTCGAATGCTTACAATATCTGGGTTGGTGGTGATCAAGGTGTCTATATGTCGCGAAGTACGGACTCTGGAGACACTTGGGAACAGACCAGTATTCGGATTAGCCCCATAGAAGTAATCTCAGCGACATTCCCTCATACCTCTGCTGGAGACCCTGGACGAATTGCGGTTACCTACCTTGGAAGCGAGAATGCCAGTGCACTAGGTCAACCTAATATCGATGGAGAACCATGGGACGGTAACGCACACTATGCTCCATCTAACGTGAGTCACTATCTCTATGTTACCTACAGTCTGAATGCATTGGACCCAGAACCTGTGTTCCACACACAGAGAGTTTCCAAAGACCCGATTCAGGTTGGCAGTATATGTCTAAACAGTGGGGATTGCCGAGATATTGGAGGTTCAAACCGCAATCTTCTAGACTTTAATGACCTCCATATAGATCTAGAAGGGCGCGTGTACATTGCCTTCGCAGATGGATGTACTGGAACTTGTGCAACCGGAAATGACACCACTGCAGAGAATTCTCGGAGTAGACAAGGGTCAGTGTACTACCTAGGAAGTGGACCTAGCCTCTATGAATCTGTAGGAGACTTGGCCGAATTTACCCCCTCCTCAGCTGCTTTTGAGGCACCGATTCCTAGATATTTTTTTCCTGTTTTCTTTGCAACCTTTGTTGTCGTTCCTGCTTCGTTAAAAGGATCCAGGTCTCTACTTTGAAACTTTTTCAGCCACAGATACACAAGCCATAAAATCTTCAGTTGTTTCCCTTAAACTTCCCAGATTTGGCGCTCTTATGACAGCGTATAGAATATTTCCTTGAACATTTGTCTCAACCCAACCTTTGTTCTCAGGTTCAGTGGCCACAATTATGGAATTGGCTATATCCGAGGTTTCAAATTCTAATTCTAATTCAATCCTGTGCTTCATTAGTGACTTTATGGCTTTTTGACTTCCACTGCCGTATTGGGCAGCCTTCTTTTTTCTCTGAGCTATCACTTTAGGCAGACCCATTTCCAGAGCCGCTTTCCTCAAAGGTTCCTTACCAACTTTTCCAACTCTTTCTTGGGGACTATATTTTTCCGCGGCCTCGATGACCGATTCTGCGAGATAGGGGCATGCTAGTTCCAGCCCAAATTCCTTCGCTATCTTATTTTCTCTATCAGGTAGCCTATTCATTAAATCAGATACTTCTTTCTCAAGATCATATTCCGCATCTTCAGTCCTGAAACGGGCATACCCTCCAAATAGTTCATCGGCTCCCTGTCCACACATTAGTATAGAATTATCTGAATTCTTGGCTGCAATCCAGAAGGGAAGCATGAATTCGACCTCTATAGAGCTAAGGTTCAGGCATTTCTGCATCTCCATTCCCTCCGTGATCATATCCTTGGGTTCAACTTCGATTACTTTCAATTCCATATCAATCAATTCCGAGGCACTTCTGGCAGCTTTCAGATCGTGTGCATCTGGGATTCCAACAGCAATCAGTTCAACATCACAATGTTTCTGCGCCAGAAAGGCTATCAAGGTTGAATCGATTCCTCCAGAGAATGAAACGGATATCCTATCTTTGCAACTGTCCTTTACAGATAGTTCGATCGAATCACAGAGCTTTGCTAGCCGTGGACTCCCCATCTAGGAGTCAACGCTGATCTCGTTTAGAAATTTTTCCAGTTGATTCAGTGCCTTCTTGGCTTTTCCCTCACTTATCACATCCGTGACTATCAAGACCCCTGACTGGAAAAGAATAAAACTGGATTGTGGATCATTCATCCTTATGACCAGTCCTTTGAATTTGGTTGGTTCATATTCTGAACCAGGTATTGCCAGAGCTATTGACTGTAGGTCAAACACCCGGCCTAAATTCGCTTTGGCAACTACATTTTCTAATTTTATGGCTCTTTTCATGTTAACTTTTGGATCAATCGTTTTAACCATTTTCTTCAGGGATTCCATGACCTGACGACCTTCTTCTAAAGAACTGATTCCAGTAACCAGAATCTTGCCATTCCCAAACAGGACTCCTGCAGCCCTTTTATTTCCACCAGCATCAACCTCCACAATTACAGATGGATCTCCAGAACTAGAGTACCTAGCGTTTGGCATCTCCGTCGCTAATTGTATCAGTTCAACCTTTTTCCCAAGATGAGAGGCGGCAATAACATTCTCAATTTTCAGGTCTGTCACGACAAGTTCAAAACGGGTAAGTTTAATAGCTTACCCTTTCACGCAAATTCATCGAATGGATAGGGCTCAGCTTCCCTTTTACCCATTAAGATTTGCACTTCTGGAACCGTTAGCAACGGTATTGGCCAGGTAGGCCCATCCTCGATTGCCAATCTTGGGCAAGCGGTGATGACCGCGGCTTCTATGCCCATTCCCAGAAGCTGGTCATGTGACTGGTGAATACTTCCAATCAGCATGGCTTCTCTACCATCCGAAGTCAATAAATCAGCTATTTTATCAGCTAGGTCAATTCTCTTCTGGCCAATCTGGCTGGAGAACAGGACGGCCCATCTCCGTGCGTCCTTAGCTACGGATATGGCAGCATAACGTTGTTTAAGGAATGGTTTTGCGTCTGCTTCAATAACCTCACCGTTGTGAGGGTCGATACAGGCCACTTTTTTACCGGTGGAAAGAGCTACAGTAAGTGGGTGAAACAATCCGGTTCCAATATACAGGTACCCGTCCACGTTCAATTTTCTGGCCGCAGAAGAATTACAGCCTAATAATTGTCCGGCTGCGGCGAGCCTTGGTCCGCCAGTGGTCACGCTTGTGTCGAATCCAGATTTTTCTAATTCCTTTCCAACTTCATCAATCATGTGTAAGTGCTGTGCGGTCGTCACAATTCCAATTTTTGTAGGAAGTATGTCTTTGATTTTACTTATTCCTTCTTCGTTCAGATTCAGTTCACCAGTGTGCCTGACTGGCACAAAATAGGTGGGAACGGCGTAAAATTCGGAATGATAAGGCATCGGCAGATGTCCCATGTGAATGAGAGCGTCAGCCCCGATCTCCTCCAGTGGCCGGTCCGCCAGATCACAGGCACCATAGGTAGGCTCTCCCCACAAAACAATTTTCGCTCCTGTGAGTTCCCTTACCCTCTCAACGATCTGGTGGGCTCTAGGTTTCAGTCCTTCAGGTACCTGAATACCTATCCTTTTCTTGTCTTGCAGTTTCAGGCAAACTTCTTTGATTCCAGACTCCCAGTCGAATTTGACTTCAGTCATTTGTTAATCCGAATCCCGCTTGGGGTGGATATAATAATGACGTTTGATTATTTCAGTTCAATCAGGTTCAGGCCCAATAGCGTTTCCAGAAAGATCTGCACCCTGTCCGAGGCAGGAGCAACCTCCTCTCCGAATTTTTCATCGAATTTGCGTACTACATCAACTACAGTGCTCTCTCCGTCACATATTTCCCAGATGTATGACGAAAATTTGTCCAATGGCCGCCTGACCTCCTCCGGCCCTCCTATCCTGTTCTGGAGCCATTTCTCCATTTTCCCGAATTTTTTGGGATATGTGATAACGACTATTTCGTCCTCGTAGAACCATTTCACCTCCTCATTATCGGTACGACAGGGCTTGCGGTTTAGAATATCCTTCCGACTCATAACTTTTCCATCCCGATAATCATCACTGCTATGGTTGCTGCCCCACTGATGGCAGCATACCGGACGGCCAGTTTCTGATCCTCCCAAACGAATCGGGAGACCCAGACCAGCCACCCACAGGATAAGGCTACGATTAGTAGAAGCGCAAAGACAATTGTCCACCAATTCACATCTTCTTATTTGAATGGCATTAATTAGTGGTAGCCCCGCCAGGATTCGAACCTGGGTCTCGGGATCCAGAGTCCCGAATGATGGACCACTACACTACGGGGCTAGTAAGTCTTCACCTCCATCAGGTGCATAAAAAATCGACGTTAGTAATCGAAAACTAGTTGTCCTCATAGAAATCGTCTTCGTCGTCATCGAAAGAGAATTCATCAATCTCTTCTTTTTCGGTGAATTCCAACTTCTCGGGGAAATGTCTCAGAATTACCACGTCATCCAAGTTCTGGACCCATCTATAAGGTACGATTATGTTTGCCCCACCCTTCACTAACTCGGGAGTAGTTCCTGTTATCAGAAGCGCAGATACGATACGTTGTGAGGTATCGAATAAGACATCATGTACGACACCCAATCTTTTCCCGGTACGGGTGTAAACGGTCAATCCAGGTAGTCTTGAGGCTTCGTGTAACACAAACCGCTATCAGCTCAGGATATAATTATTTGCGTGGTTTATTTGGGACTATTGTGATAGATTATAAATAGAGCCCAAAAGTGAAGCGCATGTATGGGTAGAGTCAGACCGACTTACATCAAACGCGTGGCAATAGAATTGGTAAGGACCTATCCTGATAGGTTCACTGATGATTTTGACCATAACAAGGTAGTTGTTAATGAATTGACAGATGTAGGCAGTATAACCATGCGAAACAGAATTACAGGGTATGTCACCCGTTTCCGGAAACAGGAACATAATTGAGTCATTTTGATGTTGTGGTAGAGGGTGCTGGACCCGCGGGCGCTACAGCAGCTTACTACTTGGCAAAACAGGGTAAGAAGGTCGCATTAGTTGATCGGGCAAAATTCCCCCGTGAAAAGGCATGTGGCGGGGGTTTGTGTGTTCATATCGAAGAATTTGATCACATTATATCAAACTGGGATGATTTCCTCGAGTCAAGATGCTTACGTGGAATAGTCTACGGGCCTGATTTCACACCTGTGGATTACACAAGCGAAATACCCTTCTTTTACAATATTCGAAGATTGAAATTTGACAATACCCTGGTCCAATATGCGGTTGTAGAGGGAGCCATTCTTATGGATGGTATAGCTGTCAAGAATTTTGAAGTTCAGGAGGGTAAAGTAGTAACTACGCTAAGAAACGGGAAAGAACTTACCAGCGATGTGATAATCGGTGCCGGAGGCTCATTTGATATGGTTTCAAGAAGAATCAGAGACATCGAGAAGATGCCTATGAAATGGAGGGACCAGGACATTGCTACAGCCCTTTACTTCGAGGTTGATGTTGGTCGGGAGTTCATGGATAGAGTTTATGGCAAGGAAAGAATATCCATGGCACACATAAAGTACCAGAATCTGGATGGTTATGGCTGGTCTTTTTCCAAGGACACGGTTCTCAATGTGGGGATTGGTTGTCCCCGTTCCGTAGTCAAGAAAATTAAAAAGGAAAATCCCAAGTGGGATGAGCGACAATATCTTCTTGATTATGTTGATACTTTGAAGGAGCAGGGATGGTTTCCCAAGGATATAGAGATAGATCGCAAGATGATCGCTGGATCTAATATTCCTGTAGGCATGGGTATGAGTTGTACTGTAGGTGATAGAATGTTGGTTGTTGGAGATGCTGGTGGTTTCGTATCACCATTGTCTGGCGAAGGGTTGTATTACGCTCTTGATTCAGGAAGAATTGCGGCAGATTCTCTGGACCAACTTTTCAAAGCAGGAAAATTCGATAAGGATTCTATGATGCTTTATCACAATACCTGGAGCGGCAAATGGGGAGATGATCTGGAATGGCTTAAAGTTGCATGGCACTTGTTGATGGTGATGCCTAATAGCCTGATCAAATATGCGGCCCTGGATGAAGAAACCAAGAAATTCTTCACACATATGTTTGTAGGTTCAATGCCTGCAGCCAAAATCAAAAACAAGGTTTTGGCCCTGATAGCTGCGGGATTTCTGAAACACGATTTCCTAAGTATGGTTACAGGAAATAAAGAACAGGTCCCCCCTATTATCAACTGATTTTGGATTTTCATCATGGAAAATTATAAGAAGCAACATTTAGAGTGAGAGTCATGCAATCCGGGGCCGAAGAAGAGTGGGATGATGAAGATTGGGATGATATGGATGATATGGATGATTCAGAGTCCAGCCTTTCGTTTATCTCGGCTATGTCGTTGTCTACTAACATGAGGATAGCAATTGGGGTTTCACTGGTTATTCTTCTTCTCTTATGTTCTATGATTTTCACTAATTTTGGTTTATATTATGGAGCTGGCGGTCTTTCTGTCCTAATCGATGTAAACGAAGGAAAGGATACGAGTGATAGAACCTTCAACTTCAATATTCTGGCAACTTCTCCTACTTTAGGCATGCTGGCCAAAGAAGGTAGCTACAAAATTGTTGTTTCCCCTATTTCATATTCTCATACAGGCGGATCGGTTGCAGTTGCCAGTGGTTCATTTACCTTAAATGACGAAGGCAGAGTTTCGGTATCGATACCATATTCAGATCTTTTCACAATGAATGGTGATTATACTGTACAAGTAGAACTTGGGAGTAAAAAAGCCACAGACTCTGTAACGATAAATAAATTTGCTGAAACCGCTATTGCTGGCTTAGTCCTATTTGATGGAAGTCAACCATTAGACAAGGATGAAGGTGTAATAATTAATTTACAATTTTTGAGTGAGAATGTCACCCAAGCGGGCGAACCTGTTACAGTTATACCTTGGGCTACTGGTAAAATAACGCTTTATCACTCCGAAGAAGTGTTTGAATCTGGGAAGGGTGAAGATTATTGGAATACAGCTGGGTCACGGGATCTTGAATCAGTCGAAATTATAGATTTCGTACACTCTGGTGATAAGATGACATTTACCTATGATTCAGGGGCTGTTGATAACACGCTTCCATTTATTCTGGACACCTCAGAGTTCTATGGAGTAGAGGGTAGTGGAGATTATGCAATGATTATAGAATTTTCTAATGACTTAGGTTCTGATACTTCTTCTAAGTCCGGTCAAAGTTTTTGGAAATGGTTCCATATTTGTGAAGTAAAAAATAGTGAATGTGACGGTAATAAATAGTTCTAAAAGTCTCTCATTTTCGTAACTAGGAACCATAGATTCCGTACCCCGTCTTCCCAAGTGTTGAGTTTAACTTCTCCGACTCTGGAGTGGAATGGAACCGGGATCTCAATAGCCCTCAATCCTCTTCTGAAAGCCTCAATCTTGAATTCCT
>Ga0208879_1000635_pt1 | contig 35644 bp, 32 predicted proteins | sample Knorr_S15_td_Bot_FD_185605 | JGI IMG/M metagenome (GOLD analysis project Ga0208879, IMG submission 185605) | Marine microbial communities from Southern Atlantic Ocean transect - Knorr_S15_td_Bottom_ad_5009_LV_A (SPAdes) (version 2) | ecosystem: Environmental > Aquatic > Marine > Oceanic | place... | reverse complement strand
TTGAATTTCAGCGCATCGAACCCACCACAGTAGAAATGTTCGATCGTGAAATGAGATGGCCGCCCGGCTCATGGAATAACCCGGTTAAGTAAAGTTACGCACCACAACATGCATTACACAACTTTTTCGTTGTAATATTACGCATCAGTTGATACACTCTTACTTATCATTTAACGGGTTTTGCGGTGTGATAAAAAACAGGGATTCGCACCGCACACTCACCGGACTAACGGAAGCTAAGAAAACAACATGACCAACGGAATCACGCCTTTGCAACGCAGTATACTGGTACTGTCAGGGCTCTGTATTATTCTGGCAAGCCTGAAGGCAGCATCTGCAATGCTTGTCCCTCTGCTTTTGTCTCTTTTTATCGCTATGGCCTGCAACCCGCTGATCAACCGGCTGGTTAAAATAAAAGTGCCGAGAACCGTGAGCGTTTTCGTGGTTATCACTGTGGTCGTGCTTTTCGGGGCCGCATTCGGCAGTCTGGTAAGCAGCTCTCTTGCTGCATTCAAATTGCAAATGCCAACTTACCAGGCGCAATTAGCTACACAACTTACGGGCCTTCAACCTGTCATTGAAAAGCTCGGTCTCGATCTATCGGTATCCACCTTGAAGGATCAGATTAACCCCGGGGTTGTCATGGGTCTTGCGAGCGACCTGCTAAGCAGTGTCGGAAGTGTGCTGACCAATACGTTTCTTATCTTGTTTACGGTTATTTTCATGCTGCTAGAATCAGACAGCGTCACGCCAAAGCTACACATCGCCTTACGCGACCCTATGATGAAAATAAACCGGATTGACACATTCTTAAATGCAATTAACCAATACCTTTCAATAAAAACACTGGTAAGCCTTGGCACTGGCACACTTGCCGGACTGGTCACTCACTTTATGGGTATTGAACACGCTATTTTATGGGGTGTAACCGCGTTTCTGTTAAACTACATACCGAACATTGGCTCCATCGTAGCGGCAGCCCCGCCGGTTCTCCTTGGCTGGCTACAGGGCGGCGTGACGGATGCAGGCATTATTGCCGGCGCATACATTGCCATCAACACTTTCATGGGAAATGTGATCGAACCCAGACTGATGGGAAAAGGGCTGGGGCTTTCTACACTGGTTGTTTTCCTCTCACTGGTCTTTTGGGGCTGGCTCTTTGGCACCATCGGTATGTTACTTTCCGTCCCTCTCACTATGATGCTGAAAACGGCGCTGGATGCTCAAAAAGAAACGCACTGGATTGGGATCATACTTGCATCCCCTGATGCACTCCATCAATATCAAAGCGACATCGCACAGACACAGGACAGCAACAATGAATAAGCGCAACACTTTTCCTTTCACCTGCCGTGCTCTGGGCTTGTCGACGTTTGAAATCACAGAGCGCGAACAGGGTACGGATCCGGACATCTGGACACGCATCACGATGGCGAACCTTAAAGCGGGGGACACCCTCACTTTACCCAAAGGTAAACTGGATATCGTCAACATTGATGAGGAAGCGGTTAACTATCGCTTCACCCCGTCCGGTGATAACAATGCGGATGAGCAAACCGTAAGGATTGATGACGAAAATCTTGAGACTCGCGCGCTTTACGTTGCGATAAAAACGTTGCTTAATGGGGCGCATCCTGATTACACACACCCTATTTGCAAAATCATTGAACGGGATCCTGCTGTACACCGTCTGCGTTCCAAAAAAGGCTGGGTCATTGTTGGCACCAGGCTGGCTTTGATGACGGTCAATGTTCAATATCCTGATGCTGTCTCCGTAAAAGAAGAGCGTGACATCACCCGTTCTAAAAGCGTTACCGAACCGGAAGATTCGCACATTCCGGACAATAATCCGCAAAGTACCGTAACCGTGACAGAAGAAAAACAAAAAACAGCGTCACCGTCCCAGCAGCAAAGCAGTTTCGATTTTTGAGGTGATCATGGCCAGTTCAGAATCTTTAATTAATTTTTTATCTGCGGCAGAGACCATTTTCTCTGGCATGCCCCCTCATATCGAGTGTGCATTTTTCCACCGCGATAAAAAAGAGGTCTACCTGACGCCACCATTAACCAGAGAGAGCTATCTTTCCCTGCGAAACAATCAACAAGTGGACAGTTACAGCGTAAAGAGTGGGGGTCGTCATCCTCGCCGCTTTCTTTCCGGTGAATATTTGTTTGTGAGTAACAGAGCCGATCTGCTGGCACACAACCTGACTGATGAAGATATCAAACTAATCAGTTTATTGGTTGACGATCCGGATCTTCACTCTGAAGTTGACATGCTCGACATCGCCTCCGGCGCATCGTTCATCCGCAAGGAACCAGCGATAACCCGTCGTTTGACTTTTGAGCACGACACTGACATTTGCTCATTAACTGAAAATGTAAAAAGACTACTGGAGAGCAGCAGTAAGCAGGAAGCGTTGCGTATTGTTATTGATGTGCATCCGGCTGAAAATACGTGATGCAGGTGGCCGTTCTTACTCAGCCACCAGGCTTAACAATTCTGCTTTCTGCACATTAGCGAGAGAGCGGCGCAACTGTGCATCCATCGCCTCTTTGTGCTCCCGCAGCATCGCCCGATTCATTTCAACCGTCTGCGCGCTAACACTCTCTCTCAGCTCATCACCGATTTGCTGAAAAGAAACGGTTTCAAGGGGAGCCGGCGGCGGTTCGCTTACAGGTGTAATAAAAAGAGATGTGAGTAACATTGCTGTAGAACAAAACATAATATTTCCTTAATTTGATAATGTGTTCAATTTACGATCAGTATTATAGTTAAAATACTCTCTTTTTTGTGAAAAACACGCATGACATTTTTTACCACCTTTCATTAGTTTTCCTAATGTTGAAATGCTGTAAAAATCTACTTTTACCATGTTTTACAATGAAGTTTTAACATGTTGAGTGATTTTTGTTCACAATTCTTCTTATTAACAACACTGTTTCATGATGCAATAAACGATTGGCCTGAAAACATCAAGCCTGGTCAAAACGATATTTGCTTTTTTGTTGTAATCGCCTGCCATATTGTGCATAATGATTTCTGACATAAGAAACCGGAACTATCATCTATCATGCAAAAGCCAGAATTGGTCTACCTCACAAAAAACTACCTGTCCCACACTGAAGGCACTCGCCTGATCCGCGTGGCTTCCGTAAGAGACAGCGGTTACCCGGTTTACCTCTGCATTCTCATTGATTCCAAAGCATATAAAAACACACTTAAAGAATGGGGCGTCTCTGGTTTTGAAGAGTGGGTGAAAAAATTTCCCCGCCTGTGCACGCCTGAAGAAATCAGCATCATTTTTCCTGTGATCAAACCAGACCGAAATATATGTAAAACAATTCTGGAAATAAAAACGGCACACGCAGAAGCCGTCTGGAGAGCGCAAAATTTTTCACATCTCTTATCTCGAACTAATTGTAAATTAGACTAAAGATTAATTTCGTTTGCGTTCATTTTTTCTTCATGACATAATACTTTTGTAAAAGGAACATTGTTAACGGGAACATGGAGCGTGACCGATGGAAAAAATACCAACACTGACAACATCGGAACATGCATTTCTGCCGTTGACACCCTGTGGCTGCAACAGTACGTTATCAGAACTTGAGAAATTCAACCTCTTGATTACTGAATTTGATTACGAGCGCAGCCTGCTCAGTGACATCCAAGTGTCCTGCCGGCCTTCGCTGGGGCCGGCATCAAAAGAACTTACCACGCTGCTCCCTGCGTTAAATGAATACGACGACACGGCTATCTCATCACCCTATCTGGGACGGCGCATGTCAGAAGACGTTTGTGACAAACTTGGGTTTTACGATCCGGAACAAATGATCGTACAGATGGTAAGGTGTAGCCATATTGACTGGCATGACGATGCTGCCGTTTCAAAAGAAAACAACCTGCACCCCGGTGTTTACCTTCTTTGCTTATCTGACAACCCTTATGGCATGACGCTAAGGATGAAGTCCGGAGAATCTCATCGTTTTAAAAAAGGTGACTGGGTTTACTTTGACGACACAATACTGCACAGCATGCTGCCAGAGTCCCCTTTAAACGTTACCGCTGAACAATTGCATGAAAACCCGATGACCTTCGTGGCCATACAACAGCATCGTATCAACCCGGACTCTTTGTACTCATAAATAGCCAATTGTTTATATTTTTGTACAACAAAGATAAAGGTACGCCAAAGTCATTAATTATTAATTACCAGACAAAAGCCCGCGATTGCGGGCCTTTGTTTTTATTGCTAAGCAAAAACATTCACTCGGCAACCATTATCGACAATAAACCCAAGTCCCATTACGAGGGTCGTAATCCGCGCCTCTACAATCGTCACCAGGAACTGGCCCCCTTGTTCCTGTCGCAGAACGTGACTCAGTTTTACTTTGCGTTATTGAAGAGTGGTACTTATTCGGCTGTTTAGACCACAATTCACCGTTTGCCATCTTGTTATACACATCCACATACTTCTTGCGTGTACGCGTACAACTCCTTGTCTGTGTGAAGGTTTGCCCTCTGGTTACCGTGCTGGTCGATGGCGAATAAGATCCGCAGCTCCAGCTGGTATACGTGTAATGAGAGAAAACCTGCCAGTTACCGTTAACCACGTAGTTTTTCGTACCTGTAACGGTGCGCGTATCAGCGTATTTAGGGTTGTTCTTATACTCAGTCGTTGAAGACTTAGCCGTAACAGACCCATCCGCCCACACGTTGTTCTCAGTCCTTGTACGCTTGTAACGCTTGTAACAGTATCTCGTTTGCGTAAACGACTGGCCCCACTTCACGGTGTTTGTCGAAGGCGAGAAAGAATCACAAGTGGTACTTACATACTGCCATGAACCGTAGGTTGTTTTACTTCCGGTGACGATGTTTTTAGTACCGGTCGCTGAACGGTTTTCGGTCCAGGTGTTCGTGCGCGTATCCGTTTGCGTGCTTTTCGACGTTTTCTTGCCTGACTTCCACACATTGTAAAGGGTGCGTGTGCGTTTCTCACCACGAGAGCAGCTACGGCTTTGCGTGTACGACTTACCATAGTCCACACTTCCTGTGCTTGGCGACCAACCATTACAACTGGTTGATGTTGTGGCCGACCAGCCAGACCAGCCACCGTAAGAGGTACCGGTGATGTAGTCTTTCGAGCCTGTTGCACCCTGGCTCTGTGACGTATTGATCGTACGCGACTCGCCTTTCGTTGCTAGTGTAGAGCTGCCCACTTTGTAATAGCGGGTGCGCGTCTGGTTCTGCTTACAGCTGCGTGTTTGCGTAAAGCTCTGCCCAAGGTTCACGGTTGTTGGTGATGGTGACCAGCCGCTACAGGTGTGAACGCCACCACTGTTTGACCAGCCAGACCATGACACTGACACCGTACGTGAATCAGTCACATCAATAGCACGCGACGTTTTCTCTTCCTGTTTGAAAGTTTGCTTACCAGACTTCCAGACATTATAGATTTCACGTTTATTTTCCTGCGTACGCTTACATGCACGACTCTGGGTAAAGTTTGACGTCTGCGAGCTTGGTGCCGGGCTCCATCCGCCACATCCCCACAACCCGCTGGTTGTCACCCAGCCCTGCCATGACTTGGCCGTAGTACCGGTGATGTAATCCTTGGTACCCGTCTTCGTCTGGTTCTGCGTCGTATTGATCGTACGCGACTCACCTTTGGTAGAAATCGTCGACGAACCAACCTTATACACACGGCTTCGGGTCTGATTTTGTTTACAGCTACGAGACTGCGTAAAGCTTTGACCCAGATTCACCGTAGACTCTGCTGGTGACCAGCCACCGCACGTATGTACGCCGCCACTGTTTGACCAGCCTGTCCACGACACTGCCACAGTACGCGACTGGCCTACATTCACTGCCTGTGTACCCGTTTCAGTCGACTTCGTCGTCTTTTTACCTGATGACCACACATTGTAAATAGTGCGCGTACGCTTCTGGTTTTGTTTACAGCTTCTGTTTTGCGTGTAGTTAGACGTCTGACTACTAGGTGCAGGCGACCAACCTGAACAGCTGTACACACCGCCGTCATTCGACCATGAAGACCATGATCCCGCAGAAGTTCCTGTTACATAATCCTTCGTACCAGTTGCAGACTGTGACTGTGTCACGTTAATAGTACGCGATTCACCTTTGGTCGAAATCGTTGATGATCCCACTTTGTAGATGCGACTACGCGTCTGGTTTTGCTTACAGCTGCGAGACTGCGTAAAGGTGCTGCCCTGATTCACTGTCGATGGTGACGGCGACCAGGTACCACAACTATACGCGCCACCACTGTTTGACCAGCCTGACCATGATACTGACACCGTACGTGAATCAGTCACATCAATAGCACGCGACGTTTTCTCTTCCTGTTTGAAAGTTTGCTTACCAGACTTCCAGACATTATAGATGTCACGCTTATTTTCCTGCGTACGCTTACATGCACGACTCTGGGTAAAGTTTGACGTCTGCGAGCTTGGTGCCGGACTCCATTCACCACATCCCCACAACCCGCTGGTTGTCACCCAACCCTTCCATGACTTGGCCGTAGTACCGGTAATGTAATCCTTGGTACCCGTCTTCGTCTGGTTCTGCGTCGTATCGATCGTACGCGACTCACCTTTGGTGGAAATCGTCGACGAACCAACCTTATACACACGGCTTCGGGTCTGATTTTGTTTACAGCTACGAGACTGCGTAAAGCTCTGCCCCAGATTCACCGTAGACTCTGCTGGCGACCAGCCACCGCACGTATGTACGCCGCCACTGTTTGACCAGCCTGTCCACGACACTGCCACGGTACGCGACTGGCCTACATTCACTGCCTGTGTACCCGTTTCAGTCGACTTCGTCGTCTTTTTACCTGATGACCACACATTGTAAATAGTCCGCGTGCGCTTCTGATTTTGCTTACAGGTTCTGCTTTGCGTGTAGTTAGACGTCTGACTACTAGGTGCAGGCGACCAACCTGAACAGCTGTACACACCGCCGTCATTCGACCATGAAGACCATGATCCTGCCGATGTGCCCGTTACATAATCTTTCGTACCGGTTGCAGACTGTGACTGCGTGACACTGATAGTACGGGATTCACCCTTGGTGGCAATCGTTGATGTACCCACTTTATAGATACGGCTACGCGTCTGATTCTGTGAACAGCTACGAGATTGCGTAAAGGTACTACCTTGATTTACGGTTGAAGGTGACGGTGACCAGGCACCGCAGCTGTACGCACCACCACTGTTTGACCAGCCAGACCATGATACGGTCACGGTTCTGCTTTGAGGAACAGATACCGTTTGCGTACCGGTTTCGGTTGTTTTCAGTGTTTGCTTGCCCGATTTCCAGACATTGTAAATTTCACGTGTGCGCTTCTGGTTTTGAGAACAGCTACGACTCTGCGTGTAATTAGATGTCTGACTGCTCGGTGCTGGCGACCATCCGCTACAAGAGTGGATCCCACCGTCGTTACTCCACCCGCTCCATGATTTTGTACTGGTGCCGGTGATGTAATCTTTCGAACCAGTAGCAGATTGCGTCTGTGTAACCGTAATCTTACGGGTTTCACCCTTCGTAGCAATAGTTGAAGAACCAGCCTTGTAAATACGGTTACGTGTCTGATTCTGCGAACAGCTGCGAGACTGCGTAAAGCTGCTGCCAAGATTCACTGTTGATGGTGATGGTGACCAGCTTCCGCACTCATACGCACCACCGCTGTTAGCCCAGCCTGACCAGGAAACGGCAATTGTACGAGACTGAGACTTGGATACCGCCTGGCTCCCCTGCTCGGTCGTTTTCACCGTCTTTTCACCCGACTTCCATACGTTGTACACTGTGCGGGTGCGGGTTTGGTTTTGCTTACAGCTTCGTGTTTGCGTATAGTTTGACGTCTGACCGCTAGGGGCTGGTGACCAACCGCCACAACTGTAAAGACCACCGCTGTTGCTCCAGCCTGACCACGCACCATTTTCTGTGGTGGTAATATAATCTTCAGTACCTGTCGAAGTGCGTGATTGCTGCACAGTAACGGTCTGCTCACCCGTCTCCGTGTTTTTCACCGTTTTGTTGCCCGACTTCCAGACGTTGTAGATCGTGCGCGTGCGCGTCTGATCCTGTTTACAGTTTCTGGTTTGCGTATAGCTCTGTCCAAGATTTACTGTTGATGAATCAGGTGTCCACGAAGAGCACGAGTGAATACCATTTTTGTTTGACCATGCCGACCATGAACCGGCCGACGTACCGGTTACATAGTCTTTTGAACCGGTCGCATTCTGGTTTTGCGTCACAGTAATATTACGCGACTCTGACTTGCTTGCCAGTGTTGCACTGCCCGCCTTGTAAATACGGCTGCGCGTCTGACCCTGCGTACAGTTGCGTGATTGCGAGAATGACGCGCCAAGGTTAACAGTTGAAGGAGCCGGAGTCCATGCCGTACAGTTGCTCACTGCGCCGCTGTTTGTCCAGCCTGTCCATGTTACAGAGACTGCGCGGGATTGTGGTACCGCAACCGTCTGATCGGCAGATTCCGTTGTTTTAACGGTCTCTTTACCGGATTTCCAGACGTTATAAATCGTGCGTTCACGGGTTTGATCCTGAGAACAGCTGCGTGATTGCGTAAAGCCGGATGTTTGTGAAGCCGGCGCTGGCGACCAGTTACTGCATGCACGAAGACCACCTTCATTTGCCCATGCAGACCAGCTTCCAGTGCGGGTTGATGCAATATAATCCTTGCTGCCGGCGACAGTCTGCGTGTCCGTTACAGAGATTGTACGGCTTTCCACTTTTGTGGCCAGTGTGCTGCCATCCGCTTTATAAGTACGGTTACGGGTTTGAGCCTGTGAACAGCTGCGCGTTTGCGTAAAGCTTTCAGCAAGATTTACCGTTGAAGCATCCGGAGACCATGCACTACATGCCGTCTTTATGCCACTATTCGTCCATGAAGACCAGGCAACGGTCACACTACGTGTATCCGTTACGGAAACAGACTGAGCACCATCTTCCTGTGCCTTAACGGTCTCTTTGCCCGACTTCCATACGTTGTAAACCGTGCGTTCACGGGATTGCGCCTGCGTACAGCTACGGCTCTGGGTGAAGCCGGCAGTTTGTGATGTCGGGGCCGGAGACCACGCGCCACAATTATCAATACCACCGTCATTCTCCCATGCAGACCAGTCGCCATTACGTGTAGACACGATGTAGTCTTTGGTGCCTGTGCTGCTTTGAGATTGCGTTACAGTGATAACCTTAGAGTCAGTTTCAGTACGCTTGTGCGTTTTCTTACCAGAAGCGAATGTGTTCATCACATCACGCTCACGGGTTTGTGCCTGATCACAGCTTCGGGTTTGCGTAAAGCTTGCATCCAGATTTACGGTTGAAGGAGCCGGTGTCCATGCCGTACAGTTTTCAGGCGCGCCATCGTTTGTCCAACCAGACCAGGCCAGTGCCTGCTCACCGCTGACATAATCTTTAGTGCCTACAGCGCCGCGTGTTTGGTCAACCTGGAACGTCTGGTTGCCCACTTCTGTTTCTTTCAGCGTTTCTTTACCTGACGCCCACACATTGTAAATGTCACGACTGCGAGTCCTGTTCTGCTTACAAGCGCGTTCCTGAGTGAAGTCTTCACCGTATTTCACCGTGCTGGTTTCCGGTGACCATGCCGTGCAAGAATAGATACTGCTGGCATTAGACCAGGCACCCCATTCTTTTGTGCTGGTTGAAACGATAAAGTCTTTTTCACCGGTTGCCTGTTGCGTCTGAGGCACATCGATAACGCGCTGCTGTTCTTCGGTACGGTTCAGTGTTTCTTTTTCTGATTCCCATACATCATACACATTTCTTTCGCGCGTCTGATCTTGCTTACAGCTACGAGACTGAGTGAAGGACTCATCGAGGTTCACTGTCGTTGTGGCCGGTGACCACGCCGTACAATTACGTAAAGCACCTTCATTTTCCCATGCAGGCCACGCATCCGCACGCTGCCCGGCAATGAAGTCTTTGGTACCAACCGCGTTACGCGATTCTGTTTCTGTGATCGTTTGCTCACGCGGCTCTGTTGTGTTCAGCGTCTCTTTACCAGACTTCCACACATCATAAATGTTGCGTGAGCCGGTCTGATCCTGTGAGCAATCACGGTTTTGAGTAAAGCTCTGGTTAAGTTTGACGGTGTCTGTTGCCGGCGACCAGGCACCACAACCATAGTGACCACCTTCATCATCCCATGCCGTCCACGAACCTACGCGCTGACCGTCAATAAAGTCTTTACTACCTGTTGACTGGCGCTTTTCTGTTTCCGTGATGGTTTGAGAATCCGAGTCAATGCGTTTCGGTGTTTCCGCGCCAGAGGCCCAGACGTTGTAAACCTGACGGGTGCGCGTTTGGTTTTGAGAACACTCACGTGTCTGCTCGAACGATGAATAAAGGTTGATGGTATCCGGGGTCGGCGTCCAGCTGTCACAACCATAATGGCTGCCACTGTCTACCCAGGCACTCCAGTTGTCAGCTCGCTCACCGGAAATGTAATCAAGGGTACCTACAGCGGGTTGGAATTGCGTTACGGTAACACTGCCGTTTTGAGGGTAAGTCTCGCCGCTTTTTGTTGTTCCCAGCACAGGGTTTAACATGACAGGGGTGACATCACGAACCTGACTCTGGTTACAAGCACGGGACTGTTGAAAACTTTCTCCCCAGTTTACCGTGTTGGTATCCGGTGACCACGTGCTACAGGCGTTCGCTGCACCAACATTTGACCAGTTACCGTAAATATTGTTAATGGTGACCCACTCAGGCACCTTCGTTTCGCCATCTACGCTGAAACGATAAATAAATTGACCATCAGCGGCATTTGCTGCGGAAATGCCTCCAGCCAACACTGCCATCAGTAGACTTGCTCTCGTCATCCTTTTGCGTGTTGGAAAACTTTTCATCTTGACCCCCGTCGTAACACTCTCATTGCGTCAACATTAAAAACGCAAAACCAAATCCGATTTATATTATCAGGATTTATCCAAACGAACCGAAAACAGGGTAATTAATGCAAGATTGCAAATTTTCACCTTATTTTTAAAAGATATTTAAAGATGAGAATTCTTCAAAATCTCCAAGTGTCCGTATTAAATGGATTTTTTCCTATTATCGTGAGTGTCAGCAAGATGCAGGCCACATAAAATTGAGAAAACACGTAAATTTATCGTCAAGAATGTAAAGCACCAGAACAAAGCCTTTTGCCCTACACTTAACCGTCAGGATTATTTACGATTAAAATGTTTTTTTGCGCCGTGTTTTGTAAAACCGCTGTGATAACATCAAATCAGACAAAAGGAGAACATCATGTCGCACAACTTCAACCGTCCATTACATATTCTGCTCCACACGCCAGAAGGTGACACACAGCCCCTTTTGATTACTGAGCAGTCCGATTATCGTGACGGCGACCACTTTTTCACCGGCTCCATTGACTTGCGTGTTTCTCCTGCGCTACTTGGACGGCAATGGGAGTCGAGCTTCGATTCTGAAGATACGTTAACCATTGGCAGTATTCATGAGTGGATCTGGATGGCTATTTATGAAGGCAACGCACACGCTGAAACCTACCCTGACAATGACAACCTGCGCTTTGAAGTATTGAACATGGAGGATAAGGGGGAGTTTGAGCAGGTCACCCTATATGCTATCGGTGCCTTGCATAACGCCAGTGAACTTGTTGCAAAAGGGGAAGATGCTGAACCCTCTCCTGATGTTGTGCTTACCCGAGATCCTGCCCTGGCTGAAATGATACATAAATGCCACCCCAACCTGGCCTGCCTGCCCTTTCAGCACGAGTATATTGAGGACGACATACAAGCAGAACTCACCCGCCCTGTACATGAACAACTTCTTAAGGCTGCAAAGATTGATGCTGATAACACTTATCAGCTCTCTCCTGACTGTCCGCCGGCAGAGCTTATGAATGCAATGGCCAATGTCATGCCGTATCTGCCACACGATGCAGTAAACACGATGAGCGCATTAAGCAGCAACTACCCTAAAAGCGAAATGTGGTTAAAATCGTGCGCTTACAATCCCGCCATCAAAGGGCTGGTTGACACCTTGAAATACAACGCCGATCAATCTCTGGCCACCCGTGGCGTTAAGGTTGTTGATGCATCTGATGTGCTCAGCAACCTCGCTTTTGCCGACAGCGACAGTGAGCTTATTACCAGAACAGTAACGCTTGATATGCCGGATGGTAGCGTGGAAGGCACCGCGTACTATGGGGGTGTAACACCTTTCCAGGAATCATACCGGGAAGAATTTCTTGGGATCACCGTGCCCCAGGAAAACAATAAAGTGAAAGTGTATGCCATGCCTGAAGCCGAAAAGCTTATATCTTCAGCTCCGGTTGCAAAACCTGATTCACCTGATGCGCCAGAAAATACACATCGACTCAAGCGTTAATGTTAATTGGGTAAAGAGTGATAAATAAAAACCCGGCAATGCCGGGTTTTTATTGTTACGTAATAATGCAGCTGTTATTTATTGTAACCTTCGCCTTTCCTGCGGTGACATGCCGGCATCTGGCATTTCAAGTACCACAGTCAAATCTTCAACCTCCCCGAGATCAGGCGACAAGGGCTTAAGTTCTCCTTTCGTAAGCAGTGCCTGCTTTGCAAAGGTGTCCAGTTTGCTCTCTATCCCCCAAACCACCGAGGTTGCAGTTACCCCTGGGGGTTGTTTACCCACCGCCTCTCGCACACTCTCCACAACACCATCGCTCACGCCCGGCAAGGTCTGTTTGAGCTTTTCCACTATAAGCGATGACAGATCCTGCCCCATTAGCGCGTCAGGTGAATCATTCGGGTGACGCTCAAGGCTTGTAATCTTACCTTCATCATTTCGTAGGTTATCAACGGCGCTCTGTACCGCCATGTTCAGCAAGTACTGCCCTGCCGACATGATAGAGATATGCTGTGAAGGCAGTTCCCTTACTTCACTGTTACTCAAGAACACACTCAGCGCCTGAACGTTTGCCCCGCTGTTTTCCAGTAACGCGTAATCAGCAGGGCTAACCAACTGCGCTTTACCGCCAGTTTTGGTGATTGCGTTCTCAATCGCCCGGACATGCTTTGACACGTCTTTTCTGTCTGTTGGAGACTCGTGATAAACAGGTAGGAGGCCGCTAGAACCATCAATCACCATCATCAGCTCATTATTACGCGCAAACCGATCATTGTGGACTAATTTTGCAGCCTCATGAAAAGGCTTGTCCACGTGCTGGTAAAAGGCGCTCATTCGGAAAGATTGCCCTTCGTGAAGCTGAGCACTGGCAAACCCAGAAAACTGAATGCGCACATTTCTGGTATCAACATCATCCAAAGCTGCACCGTCAGGTCCAACCAGGGGCAGAGTCATCAACTTCGCTTTTGTATATTCTACTGCCTTGTTCAGTGTATCCATGTCTTCTTGCGTGGGATACGGGATGTCGTTCGTTACTCTGTAATTTCCCTCTCTCAGCCCGTACACGGTGACGCCGTTCATGCGCCCACCTACCGGCACCGTGATAGAATCAGGGTTGGTGGAAGCTTCGAGGTACGTTCTTAGTAACGTGTCAGCACCGTAAAATTCATAATGCGCGTCAACGCCAAACGAATCAAGCTTTTCGAACATCGTTGAGGCACCACTTTGCATACCATAGAGGTAGTCGCCGTGAGCTTGAATACGCGTAATGCTCTCCGCGAGTTTGGAAGGTGTTGGCATCGCCACCGCGCTATTCAGTGCCATCGCCCGGCCAAGATCACGATCCAAAGCGGCGAGGTTCTGTGATAAGTTATTGTCATCAACGGGGTCGTGGTGCCCATGCCTGAGATGATTCATGTTGCAACGCAAAAACGCCATCCCCTCCATCCCCTCATGCCCACGCAACCTAACCGCATCGATAGCCATGTTAAAGTCTTTACCGTCCAGCGATGGGGCAAACTTATCCAGATAGATCCCGTGGACTTCAGGTGACGGGTGTCGTGCTATCAAAGCCGCTTTGTTTTCTGCGCGCATTACGTCGTAAATGGCAGCAGCCTGCTCTTCAGGAGAATCAATGGTGGTCTCTTTCCTGTTTTGAAGAATGTCACTCACCATCCGGCGGGCACTCCTGACGGCGTTGCGCAACCCCGGTTCTTTTGCCGGGTCAAGACGAGAAAGGTTAACAACACTAGCTGCCACGGTTTTTAACGTCTGTACGGGCGTAATAGAAACTGACATGAGTAATCCTTATCAACATGAATTACTTTGATAGTATCAGTTTTTAGAGGAAAAATTGCGCACAAGAAAAAGTGTGCGACATTATTTTATGCTTTTACTGGAGACTTAACATTGACGTTAATGACAGTCATCACGATAGCGCAGATCACTTTTCGTAAACGCGCTCGTCATCAACCAGCGCACTTTTCAAGGATTTGTGGTAGTTTTTCAATTCAATCATCACTGATTCAACAAGTTTCGCATTAAATGCATCTTCACCAATGCGTTCCGCCATGTCTTTTGCATCTTCATCAGCGATCTCTTCAATCTTACGCGATGTCCGGTAAGGGATGGTTGCTTTCTTTTTGTCTGCGATTGACAGCGTGGAAACACAAACCGGCTCTTCACCCACCATTGCTATGGAGGTATCCATTTTACCATACTCCCCGGCCTGCTTTTCTATGCCGGTGATGACGGACTCAGAGTCGACCCGGGCGACAATGAAATTAGGCGTAGGCACCACCTTATTTTCCGTGCTGGAAAATGAATAGTTGGTGTAGTACCAGTTTCTATAAAACTGATAAGGTGCGCCGTACATCAATGTTTTACCACTTTCTTTGTGAGGAAGGAAGAAGTTCTCCCACAACCCGCACAAAGACGCCGACGCTGCTTTCACCAGGGCCTCAAAAGACAGGCCGGCGTCGAGACGGTAGGATAAAGCCACCTTACCCTCTTTCTGCTCGACAGAAAAAATTTCAATATCCAGCCCGGCTTCAGGAAGGATGTCGCGCTCTTTTTCCAGCTCAACGTCACGGCGAACGAAGTCGATCGGCCAGCCCTCTTTCGTGCAATCATAACCAACGATCATAGCCGGCTTACTGACCAACATGCTTCTCAGGCACATTTCTCCGGATTCCACCATGCGCTGTTCTTCGCGTGAAAACGGCAGGTAAGTGATCACATGCACTTTTCCGTCTTTCTCGTCACCCAACCAGTAAGCAAAGTACATATCTTCACCATTCTCGATGGTGTACATGATGGGTACATCATAATAACCATAAACGGTTACAATACGGTAACCCTCCATCCCTTCCGGCATCGTCTCGGTATGGGACTCACTGAAAAAAGGTGCGCGCAGAGCAACAGGTGGATGGTACTGGTTTGAAACCGGCTTATCTTTAGCGGGTGTTATCATTTTTGGTGTGCTTTTTATCATATCCATGGGGTAACAATACCTCAAAGTTACGACGATAACAACAAAAAAGTTAAATCTTGGCCTATGTTAATAAAGAATAAAAGTGCCCATGCTTCCCAAATTCCCCCTTTACCACTGGCATCAGGTAATCTGCCACCAACAAATGTCCCCGACGGTTTCTCAGATGCAAAGTACCGGTTACCGCGTGAGAGGGCAGCATCAATCCCAGATGCACCACCGGATCGTCTGTGTTAGCAAAATGTTCCTGATAAATAACGTCGGGCAAAACACTCTCTTTAAATCCGGCTCCGAACGTTGAATAATACACGTTCGCCATCAGTTCACCCGGCATTTCCTGCGACAAAGCATATAACGCAGCAGAGGCGATGATTGCCCCCTGGGAGTAACCAATTACGTGCACATCAAGTCCGGTCAACACTGCCTTTCTCAATTCTTCCTGAACAAATTCAACACAGGCGCTTCTCTCATTGAGGTGACGATCATTATGGCACTCCATTAAATCTTTGCGGAGGCTCTCTGTCGGATTATAAAGCAAGGCGACAGGTTTGCCGGTAATGCGCTCAAGGTAAAGCTGCTGGTGGATGGCAACGGACAGATTGGACATCACACCATTAATAAAGAAAATCTGACTATCAGGGTTTCCGTGGCGTGACGGGATCTCACACTGCGCCGGCACCACACCCCTGAGTCTGCGCTTTATCTGATCACGCCGCACAATAAATTCGCTGTCGTCACAAAACATTGTCTTCGGATCATACAGGTTTTTAATTTTCACGTCCGGTCCCAGCACCAGGCGGAGATCTTCTATCAACGGATCAGATATAATCCGCTGTCTCCACTCTGGAACCGCACCCATCCATTTAGTAATCACCGGCCAGCACCTCTATTAATGTTACCGGGCAAGGCACAATGGCGAACAGGAAGCTTTTCGCTGCAAACGGCAATTCTTCCAGTGCCAGCCTGCCCGAATCCACCAAGCCTTCAATTACCACCTCATCCATGAGCCACAGGCGCATTTTCATATCTAAAGAACAGATATCATAAAGATACACCCCTATCGCTGTCGGGTTGATATCCGCATAGATGTATTGCTCCAGCGGCGAGGCGGAAGACAAAAATTTTTGTATCTCTTCGTTTTCATCAAATTCATTGATGGTATCAAGACGGACCACATCAGCCTTTTTTATACCGGATAATCCGGCATCCCGCAGCCACCCTTCCAGATCCAGGCATCTTCCGGTTGTTCAGGGTAAAGTCCACGCTCAAGCTCAATTAAGGCCGACAGTGATGGTTTGTGGCCATGTATGACCATTTTCGAGATAAGGGGTAGCCATTGGTTTTTCACCTGCCACATCTTATTTGTTTCCGGCGTCAGGCGCTCAGGTAGCTCGACCCCGTTCATCCGGTCTATCAATCGTGACTGTTGCTGTGGCGACAGCATAACTTGTGGTTCGCGCAAAGAAAAACGTTCCATCATCAAAGACCTCTCTCTGCTTGTTTTCCCATCTGTTTATGAAGCCATTTCAACTGACTCATTCTGACAGGCTTGGTATTACTTGCAGGCACTACAACATTACCCATCCGCGTCACCCTCATCTTTGAAAAAGAGGTGTTTTCATCAATGCCTGCGAACTCGATACCGTGAATTTCTGCCATGTCAATAATGGCTTCAAGCTTATCTTGTGCTGACAAGTTTGCACGCCCAAACAACTGGTTCAGCATAGGTACGGCCGCCTCTTTTGCATAATGCGTCAGCAGGTACGCCTGGCAATAGCTGTATGTAGCATACGTCAGCGCGTGAGCTTCACTAAAGAGGTACTTGCCATACGCAACAAGCAACTTGCCGACGATTTCAGCTGCGCCCGCATCGGCAATTTCAGGATGCAAATCCAACACTCCCGTGTCACCGAGCTTTCCTTTTAAAGCCATTCCATAGACAGCCACAGCTTTATCAGAAGGTAAACCAAGCACGCCTTTCAGTAATGACAATGCCTGTTCCTGATAAATCAACACGCCACGACTACGGGACAGGACGGCATCAACCCCTTCATGTCCGTGTTGCACAGGTTCATCAGCGGTGTAAGCCTTCATCATCTCAGCGTCCAGCGGACCCGGACGGTACAGCGCCAGAATGTCCGCGACAGCATGAATACCATCACCGTTAAGGTATTTAAAGTACGGTTTTATCCCGTCGCTTTCTGCATAGAAAATGCCGCTCGTCTTACCGGATAAATAAAGCGCCTTAGCACCACCCGTCGGATCGAGAAGCGGTATATCTTCGATGCTTTTAAAAGGCGTGTTTTCCAGCGTTTCACGGATAACCCCCAGCGTTGCAAGTCCAAGCACCTGATAAGATCCCAGCCCCAATGCATTCAGTTCTTCCGACGTTAATCCCACAGCCCCGTCTTCAGATACCGGGCTGATAGCAAAGCCGGGAACGGGCAGTAAGTGGTAAGAAAAGAGCGAGGTGGATATATTATACAAAAGCCCTTTCTCGCCAGCGGACAGGGCTTCTTTAGGCTCCGGAAGATCCGTGTTTTCAGCAATTTGTTCAACTATCTTATTGATGCGTCCATCTTGCGTCGCCATGAAAAAATCACCATCCTTCATAGCGCGTTTGTGAAACTGCATTTCTGCTTCAATGCCACGAGCATAGCTGCGCCCTTTTATTGCCATTTTCAGATGCGTAAAAGGGGAGACTTTTGTTTCTCTTGCAGACAGCATAACGGACATGGACGTTTTTGCCTGAAGCTGTTCAGCGATACGCTGCGCATCTCTCCCTTGGGCATCAAAGTGCAGTTTTCCGCCGGCATCCCGGCAGTAAAACAGTTCTGGCTCAAGATGGTTCGCAACCGGATCTACCAGGGTTAATCCCAGTATATGCAGAATGAAAGAGCAGCTCGCATTGCCACGGAGGTAAACCGGATGGTCTAATGTTGCCACCGCATTGGATAAATTAATCGCATCATGAATGAGCGCGGCGTGACCCTGCATCTCAACCAGCGCCATTTCTTCAGAAAGACGGTCGTTGTACTGCTGTATCAATTTGTAGCTTACCGCATGACCTTGCTTTTTGCCGATAACAAATTTCATCAGGCGCATAGAAAGTGTGTCATTGATACTCAGCAGTTCGTCATTCTCATTATCCTCACCGTCATTATCAACCCAGTCACGCAAGGTCATTTTACGGCGACGAGTGGCATGTTTGGCAAGCACGCTTTCTACTGTATCGATATCTTCACATTGAGAAAAAAGCGCGTCCATGGGGACGGCATTATCAGGTGCCGGATCTTCCAACCTGTCAGATAACACCACCCCGTCAGCGAGGATTTGAGAAAGAAACGGATTGCTTATTTTGCGTCGCTGCATTTCCGCCAGATCATCACCACATTCTTCAATACGCTCGCCATGTCGGTCAAACAGTCCGGCAAGAAGACGATAAACTGACAACAGTGACACACCCCTCACCTTATCGGTAAAAGAAATCGCTTCCACATTATCATAAGTCGCGCTGCACACGGGACGATAGTAGACGCACTTCAAGTCAGGAGACTCAACCGTACTCCGCCCATGAATCAGCGTGTTAACAGCAATGAATACCTGTCCATCCAGCTTTTCTTTAATGTAGCTAAGCGCAACACGAACCGCCGATGAACTCTCCGTCAACCATGCAGGATCAAGAAAAGCCATCACCCCCTTTTCAGGAACAACACGAAATACACGCATAACATCCATCAGGTTCTTAAATGACTCCGGAAGCTGATACAACCAATCACGACCTTCAGCCGTCATCGCGTACATGGTAATAAAACCATCCTGAAGCGTGTCGTACTCTAATTCACCTCGTTTACGACGGAAGATGCTGCCGGCCGCAGGATCTAAGGTAAAGGTTCTTCCGTAGCGGGGCTTCAGGCCGTATTTTTTTGCAGCCGCCTCCTGGCGCACCACATCGGCATGGAGACCGGTATTGCTTAACGGAAAATATTCAGAGAGCTTTTCGTCGTGGATGACGCGGGCGAGTTCTTCCGGGGTAGACACCCCAATATTTACTGATGTCGCAGAGAAAATCTGCAACAGGTTATGTTGATTCATGTGCATCTCACTAAGTTGTTATGGTGAAAGACTCGATATCACTGTCTTGTCGGATACGGAGCGGGTACCACTATATCATACAACTGCACATTTACAACGAATTTGTTCTAATTTGACATCACAGTGAGACTGCCGTCCGGGTTTTTGCCAACAGAGCTATTAAGTGGCACCCGGTACACTTCTCCCCGGTGCGTAATTGTCAATACGCCGGCTTTGTGCGTGAAATCATGATGTTCAAGGTAGTTAGCAAAATCAACAGCATTGTCTCCTTCCCAGCGTAAGCTGGCGTCATTTGGACTCACTCTCGCCATGACATAAAACTCCCACGTTTACATTCTGTGCATTGTAGCAGATTGTCAGGCGGTTTTCTGCTGTTCCGGCAAACTGATTACCGGTGCCACATGGCCGCGGTGCGGGATGCCGTAGGCCGCAAAGGTGGCATCCACCAGCTTTATGAGATCTTCCACCTGCGCAATGCCGCCACGCCTTACATTCACCTGCGCATACGCACTCAGATAATAATGTTTACGCGCCATGCCAGCCTGCCCCAACGTTTGCAGTGTCAGCGTGCGATGCGTAAAACCGGGAACAGTCATGGATAACATATCGACAGGCTCCCGCCCCTTTGCCACATCTTCCGGCACGCCGGTGATCAGTGTTGCGCTCAAGACACCTGTTAACCGGTGGCTTTGCAGGTGTAACGACTCCCGGTAACCGATACCGGACCCCGACTCAAGTAAGTACAGTCTTTCATTGCAGGCATCCGCCTTATCTTTCACCAGGTAGCCATCGCAATGGCGACTCAACATAAGTAAAGCGTCCTGCATCGTGTTTTGTGTGTCCATGATTATTTCCGTGCGCCATCATGATGCAGTTGCACCAAAGTAAACAAAAATGATGTGCAAAAAGGTGCTTATCACCGCTCTGCGTCTCACTTCTTAACACTTTGCAATGGCAGGGCCAGTTTGTTACAGGCAATAAAAAAACGCGCATGTTGCGCGTCTTTGAGTGAGATGGGAACAAAATTGCGGCGTTTATTTTTACGGTGCTCTAACCGACTGAGCTATCTCGCCATTGGTAGCGAGAGCTGGACTCGAACCAGCGACCCCCGGCTCCTGATGCAATGTAAACACACGCAGCATTTCCCAAGTTGTAAATACGTGCCGGCAAGTAAGTGCGCTGATGGGACATGTAAAAGATGTAATCAGCGCCGGCATCCGGCAAATTAAATTATGTGGCGACCATAAGGCGTAGTGTCGACGTTTTTCTGAGCAATGTAGACACAAACTGCATTCGCCAATATAAAAAATCACATTCTAAAGGTACACGGCAAAACAAATTACTTCGGCCGCTCCTTGATAAATAAGGTGGAGACAAAAATCGCCGTGTTTATTTACGTTGCTCTACCAACTGAGCTACCCACTGCTTTGCAGTGAGACGGGACTCGAACCCGCGACCAACGGCTTAACAGGCATGTAAACACGACAGCATTCTCCAAATTGTAAAATCAGTGTCGGCAAGTAAATGGACTGATGGGACATTTAGCAGATGTAATCAGTTCCGGCATCCGACGAAGTAAATCGGTTGGTGACAAAAAGTGGTGTGTGGTTACGTTTTTCACCAAAAGAAATGTACACACACCTGGCATTCACCAAAGTTAATTCTGTTTAAGGCCCGGGGTTACCCCGGGCCCGGTTATACCTCTGCGGCGATCACTGATTCCCAGTAACCTACGCCGGAGACGTCATTGTTGATGAATCCGTCAACCGCGCCAAACACCGCGTCCGAGAACCCGCCTACGTTCAGGACATTGTCCTGTGTATAGTTTTGCGAATCCGTGGTTGGCGTGACGTCGATCAGCACCATTTTCGCTTTGCGGTTTTTACGACGCATTGCTTTCCACGAATCTGCCATCAGCGTAGCCGACTGTTGAGGACGGTACCACCCACGCGATTTACCGGCATAATCCATCCACGACTCGTTATCCGAGATGAAGATAACCACATCGGCGTCACCGTGGTGCGCAGCAATGTGCTCCATCGCCAAGCCGCAGTTAGTCCCGCCCCCGCGAACGCCATGCAGACGCTGCGAGTTCGTCATCACGGTATCCCGGTGATCAAGGCGCAACTTGACAATCTTGTTCTCAAACGGTACCACAACGGCATCCGGATTTTTGCGCAACAATGCAGAGGCCATCAGACCAGCCACATCAACACATGTCACCTTCGACGTTGCCGTCCCGCGATGTCCCGTTACAGGATTACCCATCGAGCCGGATACATCTACAGCGATAACCAGTTTTTTACCTTCGTACGCCTGTACCTGCTCGCAAGCGATTTCCATCGCATCGTGCAATGCATCGATGATAGCGTAAGGCATCGCCATATCAACGTTTTTATATGCCGCCAGCAACTGGTAAGGCATTACACGTGATTTTCGGATGGCCGCTGCATCACGAAGACGTGCCGCCACCAAATCCACCATATCACGCGAATCAAACACGCCGTGACGCAAAAACGTATTCAGGTTCATGCGTGTCATCTGCCATGGAGCCTGACGTGCAATTTGCGTCCATTGCGCCGAGCTTAACTCGCGCCCGGTCAACAGTTGGAACGCCACGTTTGGCATTTCCTCGGTTTCACCGGCATGAAACGCTTTCAGATGTTGCAATGACGCTGGCAACAACGCCATGTCCACATCTTTACCCAGGATGTAACCAAACATCGCCGACTGTGCATCATCCACAGGGCGCACATGCACCATGCGAAGGATGTCACGCAGTGAAGGTTCGCCGCCCACATTGTCATTTACCAGCTGGTTACCGTTACGGTTACGCAACCAGGCGCGCACTAATTTCTTTGGCACCGTCCCAAGGGAACGACGACCCGTTACACCAGAGCGCACGATCTGCACAAAGTTCTTCACCATCTTGGCGTTGTCCGCCACGTGCCAGAACACCTGCTTGAACAAATCCAGATCCCGCGTCGCCAATACTGCCAACAGGTATGCAGGCATATCTTTCATGTGGCCTTTACGGCGTGAGTAAACCGCCAGCTTTGCGATAAAGGCATTGTCCGACACTGTATCCACCAACGCTTTTAACGCGGTAAGCTGGTCGTGCCCTGACGCATAAAACGTCCCGCCAAAGGTGTTAGTTACAGCAAATTTAGCCAGTGCTTCTTTTGCTTCGATTTCATACGCTTTACCGCCTGCGGCATTTACCGTTGTCGCGGCATCCGCATGATAAGTGGCTGAGCTAAACAGTGCTTTATTCGCCATGATTGATTCTCCTTAAATCGCATCCCGTTATTGGGCAAGTTGACAACACTATTGCGACAGACGTGCCAAGAACGATAATTGTTGTTATAAATAAATTTAAACCAATGTTTAGTATGGCCATTTTAAATTACATTGAATTATTGCAAAATAAAAACAAAGACAGGCAACATTGTTTTTATATACCAGCATATACAAAATATAAAAAGTTAAGCTGCAATATGACTTTTTTGTTGTTAAAAACATCCATTTGTGAGACACTAATTACTACTCAACACACAAAAGAAATCATATGACCGACCACACATCTTTAGGTAACCACAACTGCGAAAACGATCATACGCACGAAACTTGCGAGCTTTGCGGGCGCTGCGACGCATGCGAGAATAATGATGACGCAATCCAACTGCATGAAGTACAAGAGGCTCTGCAAGCTGTCCTTGATGAGAATCCGGGTATTTCTGCTGAAACGATGGCCAATTGGGTGCTGGAGCGTCTTCACGAAAGTAATGCCGTGACGCTGGACAGATTGCCTATTGCACCCTTGCCCAACTTCATGTTTGAGTACATTAAGGATACGGTTGCCGCCTCTTCGGTCACATGGTCTAACGAGGAAACAGAGTGGTGGGTGCGCTCTACGCTTCAGATGTGTGCTGAGCGATTAACGCCAGCGGCGATCTACAAGCATTCGTTTGAAGAGATAGAGTCCAAGGATGAGATCGGGCTTTTATCGCTTGATGGGTTATTTACGTTGGTGTTGGGGCAGATGGCGGAGCAGGAAACACCTCGCAATCAGTTGTTAACGTCGCTTGTTGAACAATGCGATGGACACGTCGCTTTAAGTGAGGAAGGGTTCAATAACTGGATGGCCCGACGCAACCGTCCCGCCCGTATCGTCCCCCGAAGAAAGGCCCGGTAGGTTTTATGACAGCGTGGCAGGCTGCCACGCTGCAACAAATCACCTTGTCAGTCGAACACCACTTTAAGAAGGTGCTTGGGAGGATGGTTGAAATCTCTCACCATCGATAAAGACATCGCGGCAACCACAGCCATAAAAGCCATTCCCAGTACCACATTCCCTGCGCCGCCGGCATTAAAAAGCGACACAGCCGGAACCGACATGGCCATCAGCATAAGCGCGGTCATCACGAAGAAGGTTTTGCGCTTCCATGCCGCCTTAAACTTCTCTTTTAAACTTAAATTTTTCATTGAACAACACTCCTTTATTGCAAACAATAACCATATTGTAACTTAGATGTTAAAAAATGCGCAAGACTTATTGTTTTTGTTTTCCGACAATGACAATGTGATACATTCAAAGTAATTATTTTGACAGCAAGGTTTTACCTCATGAAATACGCACCAATTAAGATGGATATCACTACACCAGACGGCGTAACGCACAAGGCCACGGGGATCATGCGTGACAATGTGGTTATGACCGGCGGGCACTCTGTACCTGGCGTAGATCGCATCGACGTTCCTCTTAGTATGCACCTCGGTATGTACAGTAATGAGTACGGTGACATGCTTACACCGGCCGACATTGGCGAAACTATTATGTTTGCCATAAATGACGGCTCTGTAAAACGAGCCTCATGGGACGATGATACTTCCTTTGCTATTACAGAAGGCGATCCGTTCAATCCTGTACGCGCCCAGTCAGACAGTATTAAACTCACTTCGCCGGCAGAGTTCGGGATCGGCGAGGATACCCCCGTCTGGCTAGTCGACAATCAGGCTCACGTGGAAAAGATCAAGTCGGCCTTCCCGGGAACAGTGTTTATGACGGAATCTCTGAAATCTCATGAGCCCACCACCCCGCCACTGGCCGTAATCGCTCAGTTTGCCGCGTTAAAACTGGCAAAAACCTATGAAATTGAAGTGGGTGACGCGGTAAGAATGCCCGGCGAACTCATTGAATCCGTTCAAGGGGTCGAAGGACAGGAGCGCAGGTTTCTGAACTTCGGGTTTAAGCAGGCGCGACACTTCGATGATTATGGCAGCAGCAATGTGCTCAGCGAAAAAACACCTGCCATGCCTGACATTCCTGATTTCAGTGGCACCGTAAAACTCAGCGAAATGGACAATCACCTGCCTGGCATACCTACGTCAGCCGAGGTGGGTATTGCCGTCAGGCATGCTGACATTGACGGCAAACAGCAAGCGGTCAACTTGTTGGTCGTTAATGCCAACACCACACACTCTACTGACACCGTCATTGCAGCCTATACAGACGCCGGCGATGACAACATCTCCCTTCATGTGGGCAGGGACGCTGATAGCTTTATGACACAGCATGGACTCAGCCTTAAAAACCACGACGAGCCCAAAGTTGGTGTACCCATCAATAGCATCTTACGCTAACAAAAAAGGGGAGCTAGCTCCCCTTTTCTTCAGTGTACCGCATGGCTGATTCTATAATTTCATCCGCATGCAAATAAATATCATCAACGGAAGATATTAGAACCTTATCCTCTTTTTTATCTTCATCAAAAAGTCCAAGGTACCATTTGCTTTTTCCGTTAAAGTGCAATCTACACAATGGCTTTCTGTTATTATCGTCGATGTTGACCCCAAAGTAACTTTGCGTATCTCTAAAATATACGCGTTCGAGAGGTAAAACCTTCCTCACGATGGCCTGAACAACACGAAAACCTTCCATTTCATCTTCCGTCGTAACAACGTTTGGTTTACCCTGTTCTTCAGTTGCATCACCATCATCATTTTTTTCTGTTATAACGTCCACATCAGAAGTAGAAACATCTTCCCCAAGCGCGCTTTTTAAACGGGCATTTATACCTTCCACAAAATACGATCGCATCGCTTTTTTTATCAGCGGCCTAAGTTGATCTTTGACTTTTTGCGTCAGCATCCCGTCGTAAACTCTTGCTCCAAAAAATTTAACCAATTCTTCATCAGGATTTTCAAACTGGTCTGAAAGCACTCTTTTAATTGCTGACATGTATTTCAATTCCCCTGCAACATTTATCACAGAGTCAACATCAAAATCCTGTTTTGACAATTTTTTCAATTCACTTATTGGTTGCCCATCTACATTAAAGATGTCTACCGTCATGAAAGGTTCTTTATCCATTTTGTTTGGAGCGTCAAGATCTGTATAAAACTGATAAACCTGACCATTAGTAAGAATGGCAACCCTTGCATTTGTGACAGAAAAATACCGATAAAGTTGAGCAGCATGATTTAACCCAAGCTCTCCACGAAAAGCCTTGCACTCAATAAGAATTTGCACAGCCCCCTCTTTAAAGATGGCGTAATCAACCTTTTCCCCCTTCTTGGTGCCAACATCAGCGTTGTATTCTGGCCTGACTTCCTCAGGATCAAAAACATCATATCCAAGAACGCGTGTAAGGAAGGGCATTATCAATGCGTTTTTTGTGGATTCTTCAGTTTCCAAGTGGTCTCCAACTCGAAGTGCCTTATCTTTCAAATCCTGTAAAGCTTGTTTTATATCCATGACGCAACTCCATTGGTTTTCAACATCCTATCACAAACAAAAGCAAGGAACGTATAATTGGTGCACAATAGTATCCTGTAGTTTTAAGCACATACTTTTAGGCATTAATGTTGCTTAACAATCCGTTGACAAGTTACAACAATAAAGCAATGGAGAAAGACATGAGAAAACGTATACTCACCGCCGCGGCAACCATCGCCATCCTGTCCAGCGCGGGCGCACAAGCAGAATTTGCCAATGGCGGTTTTGAAGACGGCTACACTGACTGGACACTCACCGGTGATCCTTATGTGCTTACCATGCAAAATGGTCAACGAACACGGGATGATTACAACACCTATTACGGGTGGGAAGGCGCTGACGTGTGGTTCAATGGAAGCCCGTACGAAGGCAATAGTTATGCTGTTATCGGCTCCAACGGTAATGAAAGCAATGGCTCACTATTAAGCAGTGCGTGGACAGCAACTAACCAGTTTGTCAGTTTTGCTCATGCCGGCAACAACACCAGCAGCAGTAACGATAAGGCGTTTGCGCAAATCCGTGACCTTAGCGGAAACGTTCTTGCCCAGGTTTCTGTATGGGGGTACAACGACAGCGTCTGGCGCACCTGGCAACTTGATTTAAGTGCTGCCGGATTAACCTATGGCGATCAGTTTCAGTTCTATTATCAGGATGGTGCGAGCTGGAGTGTGGTAGATGGCGTTGAGCAAAACGGTGCTTTACTTCAGGCCGCTTCGAATGTGCCGGCGGGCGTTGCTGCGCTCAGCCTGCTTCCATTCCTTTTCTTCCGGCGACGCAATGCGTAAAAAAGCAACAAACAAAAAACCCCGCAATAGCGGGGTTTTTCGTGTCTGGCCAATCACATGACCGGACCAGACCGGCACCAGGCAGTAATTATTTTGCGTTCACGGCATCTTTCAGGGCTTTGCCCGGTTTGAATGCCGGAGCAACAGATGCTGCGATCTTAATGGTTTCACCAGTTTGTGGATTTCGGCCATTACGCGCATCGCGCTTACGGGTTTCAAACGTACCAAAACCAACCAGGGCTACGGTATCACCTTTTTTCAGCGTTTCAGTTACTGCGCCAGTGAAGGCATCCAGGGCTTTTGTCGCTGCTGCTTTTGAGATCTCTGCACCATCTGCGATGGCTTCAATCAGTTGCGCTTTGTTCATCTTTTCTTCCTTAACAAATTGCGTTGAAAATTTTGTGTCACAATGTTGAGCACAGTTGGATAATATCCCCTCAATCCTTATAAAGCAAGGGTTTTTAAGCTGTTCCACATTAAAATAACAACATTTTTTACTTATTGTTCAAAAAATGTCTTTTTTAGCTACGCGGCAATGCTTCGATAGCTTTTATGCACGCATTTTCCAACATAATGTGTGGTCATCACGGACTTGCCGCACGTTGATTCACTGAAGCAGTAAGACTCGCGCTTGTCAAACACACAAATCCGGGGGGTATCATCCCACTCTCTTACGACCATCGCGCCGTTAAACGTCCAACACTGGCTCACCATGGCATTGTAAGCGTCGGGGAGGCGTGAGTAACACAGTCGCATCATTATAACGCCTGATACCGCGCCGAGATAAACCCACAACGACTCCACTGACAAATCGTCCGTTACCGGTACCAGAAGAAGAAGCAAAGCCCCGTAAATGACGCCAGGTAAAACCTCGCGCATAGCCATGAAAGTTCTCAATCCCCACTGAGTCCGTGACGGCCTTTCCGCCAACGCCCCTTCCACATCCGGCAACCCTGACCAGCGCACAATCGCAGACAATTCTTTTTTGTTGAGCAAAGGTGAGTGCCACTCACTTCCGTCATCACGGTTAACGAGTTTTATCGTCGTCAGACCCGTCAGCTTATTTATCCATCCGTTATCCATCTGGTATTCACTGAGCCTGCCGGTATCCAGTTTTTTCTCAACAAGATCAATCATCCCCTCTTTTACATGAAGATAAGTTCCTGATTTAAACACAGAGGTCTTTAACCGTTTCCAGGAAGACACACTGGTGAATCTTGCCAATAACATCAGCAAGACAAAAAACTTCATCAGAAACACACATAACCCGAATACATCTTCAGGTTCAGTAAGGTGGTGGCCCATTTTCATTTCAGCCATCCGTGAAAGTGAGTTTAAATCATCATCGCTCTGTGATGCAGAATACATGGCATCTGCGGTAACCATGACGTCGCCACCTGTGGCAAAAAGCAGGCTGATAAACAGCATCAGAAACACAAAAACAAACCCATCCATTTGCCTTATACTTCTCCGCCACGGAGCAAGCACCGGGGTGAGCAACACTCTCCAGACCGGGATAACAAGACGCTCTTTGTCATCTTGTGTCGTGCCGGCACCATTTTCTACTGAAGGCACATTGCCTCTTTGGCCGATGTACTGCTCAAGTGTATTCGCGCAGGCTTTTGAAAGCACAACCTTCTCAAGTACAGGGCTACCACTACCCACCGTATAGATTTCCACGGAAGACAGCGTTAGCAAACGGTAGTGCCACCCCCTCTCAATCGTAACGCGATCCACATCCTCAAGCTTTATCTTGTTGTGCCTCGCCCTGAAAAGACCGCGACAATAATAAGTGATGTGGCTGTCACAGACATCAAATCTAAAGGTCATTTTCCGCATCATAATGTCGGTAAACACGATAACACCAACAAGCACCTTCAGCGCCGTTTGCGTCCATGCTGGCAATGAATCAACGCCTGACAAAAAAAACGACAGCAACATCGCCACCATTATCACCACGTAGAACACCTCGTTAAAGGAGTCTCTGCCAAGGTAAGGCAAGCTTCTCCAGGGTGTGTTATACGACCTCATCGGCATCCCCTTCCTGAGCCACCTCACTCACTTTACGTACGAGTTCCTCCGCCTCTTCGTAAGGAATGGCGTAAAGCCTGATCGCTGCGCTATCGTTTGCCAGTGAGTATATGTAGGCGTTTGCCACATTGTAGCGACGTTGCCACCCGGTCTGAACAAGCTCTGCGTGACGGAGTCGCAACGCGGGAAAACTCAGTTCTCTTCTCCAGGGGCTCGTCATCAGGCTTTTGATCACCTTGTTATCCTCAAAAGACACGCGGTGTGACGCCACGCTAAGATAATTGAGGATGCAAGTGATCAGAAGGCCGGCAACCAACAGCGTACAAAACAGAGATTTTGCCCACACCTCCGTCGCCAGAATGCTGTTAGACGGGGCGATAAGGAAAAGCATTGTTGACGCAAAAATGGATATTGCCCATAACTGCCACTGCTTATAAAGGGTTGAGAGCAGCGGGTGTTTGGAGTAAATAATCATGCCGCTTCTCTGTATGTGGTTTCTGCATCAATGATCCTGCTGACAACGTCCACGGGCTCACCACCTTTCATTTTTTCATCGAAATACGTTAGAAAACTGATACCAAAATAGTCCAGCGCTTCACCAATATTGGCAAAATGACGCCCTGCGACCTCCACATGGTAACGCGGAGTGACCCCCTGCCTCACCATCATTTTTTCAACGACCTGCTGAGGGCTCAAACCATCACGTTTAAGTTCACCATACCGTCTTTCATGCAGTGACAATGTTGACAACATTGCTTTTATTGATGGGAACAGCTTGCTGCCTATCCGGATCTGTTTTGCTCTGTTCTGATAAGATTTCTTTGAAGCCACCTTGCTGCCTGACCAGCCTGCATCCAGACGGTTTTGAAGCGTGGCGCGCGGTAAACCAAGTGCTGTCGCTGCGGCAGTGATGTTGGGAAAAGCCTGGCCATCAATGACCACGTTCTCTTCAGATGGCGCGGTAACCGATACCGGGCCACCATTTGCCGCTTTAACACGACTAACGAGCGTAGAGCGATTTATGCCCAGCGACTTTGCTGCGGCTGTATATGAGGGGTAAGACACCCCGTTGATGATAATGCTTTTCTTCATGCTTTTACCTGTGTGATTACAGGATAAGTATACCACCTCTTCAGGCAACATTGAACTTTTTTGTTGTTAATCACTCCATGGCATTGCCGATATCCGGTCCCATGTCCGCTGCCGGAGATCATCAATGTCAGCACAAGACTCAAAATGCCATTCATCCACCCAGTCTCCGGCGTCCAGAAACGCTTCACCATCGCCGTTTGGTTCCATGTGAATGATGACATGCACGTTGCGCATCACCATTTCCTCTTCAGGACACCCGCACTCTTCTGACTGGCGACGGGCAATCATATTGCTCATCGGACAGTCTTCGAAGCGAGTGATTGGGTGTGACGCCTTTTGGCTCATTTTATTATCTTCCTAAGTTGTGCAGGGGTTAACATAGTCCCCTCATCCGTCTGGTAAATAAAATCATGACCCAATCCCGCGTTTTTTGTGCGGGTAAACAGGTTTTCACCAAACACATCCATTGGCAAGCAGGCTTGCGACTTGTCTTTGTTAACAATCAGGCTGCGTGGTGTGTGGTTGTTTTTATAAAAGTAATAGCCAAACGAGTCAGTCTCGCTAAACCTGTCAAGCATCAGTGACTTGAGCGTCTTTCTGTAAAGGGTGTCAACCATCATTACATTCGGGCGTTCCACTTTACACCAGGCTCCGACTACCGAATCCATCATTGCTATCAAGGTGAAAAAAGTTTGCAAATCTGGGTTTAACGACGGTTTTCTCAGAATAATAGCGGGTTCTTCTCCGATCTGCTTTACGGAAAAACTGTACAGCGTGACATACTCTTTATCTGACAGCGTCCCATCAAGAAAGGTGCGGGCGTTGTTTATCTGTTTGCACCAATAAACAACCTTTTCTCTGTCCTCGGCACATAATTTCTCGCAAAGCGTCTCAGACATCGCCTGAATGGAAGGCAAATCATTTTTCTTGCGATGTTTTTCAACATCATCTAAAAAACGCTCATATTCAAATTTCAGATTACACATAAGTTGCCCGGAAACCATTGGTTGGACTTTCGCCACCTCATCAAAGAACAACTGAAGCACTCGCCCATTCGACCTCTCGATTACCGGGGTATTATCAAAAATGCATTCCATTAATGAGCGGGCGTTTTTTGCTGAGTGTTTTTCTGGCTTTGCTGTAACAATATCAACATCCAGCGTATTCACCTCATCAACGGACAGGAAAAACCGGCCTTTGGGAATACCCGATTTTTCACACGCATCCACTTTAAACGTCAGGCTGTTAAAATCCGCGCCATTACCCTGCCTGATATAAACCCGATCGACAACAAGAAGCATCCCGGCGGGCAGCGTCAGTGTGATGGTCTTATTTTTCAATGGCAGCTCATCGCCCATCATTTTTTCAATAAAGCGCGTATTTTGCCCTGCATACTTCAACGTCACATCAGTGTTATTCAGCAGCTTCAACTTAGATCCCACGACGGGAACAAATAACTTCATAATACCATCTCTTTTTGCTGTTTGTTGGCAAGTGTCAAGCGGCGGTATAGCTTACGCAGGTCCGCATAACGGTTGAGCAATCCGTTTTTCTGCTTGGCTAATGCAAACTCCGCCGACTGGTGCACTTTCCCGTAAGCGTTATAACGCCGCACTGTTTTTTCTGAATCCGTATCCATGCCGATCAGGTGCGCCAGTCTCGATCCCATCACCCATCCTGAATTGAGGGCACGAAAATAAGGGACGCCCATGGCCGCATCCCCCACAAGGAAACATGGCTTCCCTCTGTAACTGTTCGCAAACCGGGTGGCGTGATACACGGACAACTGAAGCTTACTGAAAGACAGTGTTTCCAGCATTCCCTCATCAAGACCATGCATTGTCCAGTACACCCTGACATCCTGCGCCAGCTCTTCCGGCAGTCCGTTGATGCCAATGTGTGGCTGCTTAAATGATGCTTCACCTAACGCATCAAACCCTTCCTTGTCGACAAAAAACCGCAACGTGATGCCGACCCGTCCGGCTTTTGGCCTGCCCCGGTATTCAAACGTCATCGTTTTCAACCGCGACGCAATGCGCCTGGCAACCATTCCGGTCTCCATGGAATCGGCCACCTCTTCGGAGACGTAGGTTTTCATCTCCACAACATACTGCAAAGATTCAGAATGCACATCATCCTCGCCCAGCAGTTGTTTTCTCAGCGTGCTGTGCGCACCATTGGCAATCACAATCTGTTCGACATCCGGATACAGGTCGCAGATATCATCCAGCGATGCAATATGACGCACCACGATTGCACACCCCAGCGCCAATGCGCATTTTTTGAGTGATGATTCTATCGCCGACGTTGGCACGAACAGGCGGTTCATGGGGCGGCTGCGGAGCTGATTGCGGGTGTATCCCAACATCTCATGGAAAAGCCGCTGATCATGTTCGTCATGATGCGGGCTTGCGCCAAAAAACAGCGATGACCGTTGTATACTGACAACATGATGGCGCTTGTATTCATCATAGCGTTCAAACAGAGTAACTTGTGCGTCAGGACTGCGCTTTTTTATCTGTATAGCGGTCCACAACCCCACCGGTCCTGCGCCAATGATCGCGATATGCATAAATTTATCCTTCATCTTTAAATAACGTGACAATGCGAACAGCGACGTTCGTCCCGTCAAATGCCCGTTGATGACGTTCTCCTTTCACCATGCGGGCACCTTCCGGTAGATTGTCGGCAAGGTGCTCCAACTGGTAACCGTCCGGCATAATCGCGACCAGCACACCACCATCCCACAATAAACTGTATGCGGCCAGTACGTGATTACTGGCCTGATAATCACAAAAAGGTGGGTTCATCAGCACGCCGTCAAAACGCTTACTGGTTACCCGTGACCAGGCGATAAAGTCACCCAGCTCAACGTGGAACCCTTTTGCCTGTGATACGGCGGCGTTCGCTTCTGACAGCTCCACTCCGGTCCAGTTTGCTTCCGGTATGCGTGATGCAAGCGCGGCCTGACCAATACTTGGCTCCAGCAGTGATTTACCTGCCGTCTCCATGTGCGCGCGCAAGGTGTCCGCCGCTTCCTCCCCAATCTCCCCCGTTGTTGGGAAAAATTGAAATTCATCCCTGCCTGGCAGCGAACCTGTCCGCAGCAGGACATCAAAAACCGGCTTCGGGCTGAAATCGAAATGCCACAAATCCACATCGACTTTTACACCACCAATAAATGTCATAGCCTGATCGAATTCTGTTTCATCATACGCTTCAGGCTTGTACACCTGATACAAGCTTTTATACGCCGAGTGAACACTGAAGATATAATCAAAATCACGGTCTCGCGAGTGAATCTCACGAACAGACTGCATGGCATCGAGTGTACTCAGGCTCAGCAGGTTGTTTTCCACCGGTAGCGAAAAGGCACGACGGGATGCATTGCGTTGCGGGGCGCGACGGAATCGCTCTGGGATAGCGGAGGGATACAGCATGGCCAGAATGTCATTCAGCTTGTAAACGACCTCCGGGTGAATTTCGACATGCACCGTACCGCTCTTAAACAGTTTAATCTGCAAACTGTTACCGTCAACGCTTTCCCACTCACCAAACCTGCGTGAGGTCATCAGTGTATCAATCACGCTTTTGGTGCTTGCGCAGCTTAACTTTATCGGCGCACGCCCCTGTAATACCGCCACAACAACACGAAGATCATCAATGGCCCTGACTTTCTCATAATTGCGGATAGAATACGTAACATAACTCCCCCGCCCCTTTTCAACAACCTCATTCAGGATCATGCGCTTACCAAAGGCGGCCGGGCTGTTTGTTACATGGTCTGGCGACAGTGCGTGAAATACCGTGTCCACACGCTCAGCAAAGTATATACCTTGTCCCATGATCAGATTTTCAATGGTTGGCTGGACATGCTCGCGGGTAAAAGGTGGGATGTCCCGGGTGTTTATCATCGACGCCCACTCTGCTTTTTTAACAGAGGTCATCGCATCCTGAAACTGCCCCTTAGCCATCAAACGTTCCCACAGTGAGGCATCCAGATTTTTGATTGCCGCATCGGGATCGTTAAACATCGTGGAAGCAAAACCGTTAATCAGGGCACTGTTCATCCCGCCTGTATCACGACAGGAAAAATAAGGTACCGCCCTGGCATGCTTCTTCATCATTGCCGCAATGTCTTTGATTTGCGAAACAGACAACGCTCGCTCGTCGTACCAGGCGCAAAGTTCATCCGCCACCAGCCCGTTAAACGAAGCAGGATTGCATGATGCCGGCAAATGCTCACTTGGCGTAATCGTGGCATCGATAGAGAGCGCAGTGTTTGTCATAATAGTTTTTTCCTGTGTTTTATTACGTTCTAATAGTACCACACCAGGCTATTTTTACAACGAAAAAGTTTATCTTGTGGACATTCCCCCTCTCACCTGATAATCTCCCCCCCATATTAAGAAGGATTTTTATGCTCAAAATCACTACAACTCTATCCCCGCCTGCTGTTTTTGTGGGTAAGTGGCAAGCAACACAGGTGTACTACAATTATTCCGGCGGTGAGCGTCGTGATGACGTTAAGGACGAAGTCCTAGAGGCGAACGGACTCGCCTTCGTTCATAACAGTAACGACAATGTCTACGCTGCTTACAACAAGCATGTCGCGGCGAAGCTTGGAGCAAAATTTAACGCACGACTGCGGGCAGCAAGCTATGACGTCTGGATAAAGCCCATTAAACACATTCTTGATAAGCACTGCCTTCTGGGGCAGCACGGAGGTAACCTCCGCAACTTCAGCTATCTTCCCCGCCTTATTCCCCGGGCGCATGCCATGAAAGACACCATTAAAACCATGGAAAAAGACGGTCAGCTACCGCTGATCCCGCTCGCCATTCTCTTTTGCTGCACACCATCGGAAATACGCAAGCATGTCGGCAAGGGACGTTGGAAATACCTTTGCAAATTACCTCACTCTGTTGTCATGAAGCTTATGCTGACACTGTACAAGCTTGAAGAAAATATGTTTATTCAGTTTGTCGGTGATACATATATCGCCAATCAAATGCTCGACACGCGCCCACCCACAGCCTGTTTCTGGCTTGCCATCTGTGAAGTTATCGACATTTGCCGGGACATAAAAAATACGCTGATTGATCGCCACCTGCTCGTTGTGTTCAAGCTTGTAGACAATGGTGACGGTACCGTTAACGAGTATTTTGAACAGGCTGAATTTTCCTTTGAACCAGAATTTAACTGGCAACCGGCATTAAAAGCCGCTCAGGATAAACTGTTAGCCAAAATCCGGGAGCAAGGTGTGTTACTGCGCTGGTTAAACCAGCACTGCCGGGTTTCTAATAAACAGGAAATCGAACGCTACCTTGCATTTTTGAAACCTCCGACGACTCATTCAAAGAATAGAGTCGCGGAATCCATGTACTAACCACTTAGGATAGCAATCGCGGGTTTCTCGCGGAGCGCAGGGACTTTTGCCCATT